>ERZ1034901.563-NODE-563-length-28937-cov-6.763209_pt1 | contig 28937 bp, 28 predicted proteins | sample MGYA00520628_ERZ1034901 | MGnify/ENA primary metagenome ERZ1034901 (study PRJEB33766, sample SAMN09781783) | gut metagenome | biome: gut microbiome | host: Homo sapiens | place: Madagascar | study: EMG produced TPA metagenomics assembly of the PRJNA485056 data set... | reverse complement strand
ATGATGCCAGGGTCAAAAGGTCTAAATCCACATGAGCTCGCTCATAAGTGGATGAAAGACCTTGGGACCCGCCCCAATATGAGCCTAAAAGTGGGATGCTAATCCCACGATATGCGAATAATTGGGAGGATTGTGGGAGTGCATAGCACGGAACAATCCGCAGGCATCATAGTTGGGGGCTTTGGTCCCCAATATCATGAAATTAGATAGAGAAATGTTATAGAAAAGTTTTAAGGCGTTCCGTTTGGCGGAGCGCCTTTTTTCATGACAATTAATACACGCCATTGATTATTCAAATGCTATTATAGCATTGAATCACAGAGCTGGTTATACTAAAATAGTAATGAAATTGAAAATGAATGGATTACAGGAGGACAGAATAGATGGAAAATGTACATAGCATTGACGTAGAGGATGAGATCCATGATATCGTAGTGGAGGATATGATCCGTCAGTCAGCAGGTTTGAAAGGCTAACCTATGTATTTGATATCTTTATACTTTGATGATGTGACAAATGAAAGAATCCAGTCGTATATGAATCAGATCGCAAAACGCACGGGGAATGACGCGATGCTTGCAGGTAAAGTTCCGCCACATATTACGTTGTCAGCGTTTGAAACAACGCAGGAGTCAGAAGCAGTGGCAGTGTTTGAAGATCTGGCAAAGGAATTTATCTGTGGCGAGATCATGTGGTGTTCGGTAGGAATGTTTCTCCCACACACGATCTATCTGCTGCCGGTTATGAATCGCTATCTGTTTCAAATGTCAGAACAGGCATATCAGTATATAAGCCAGATTCGTCAGGTGAAAATTCATCAGCGGTATCAGCCATTTTCCTGGATACCGCACAGTACGATTGGAAAGCAGCTGTCGCAGACAGAATTAAAAGAGGCATTTGTAGTGATGCAGGAGCAGTTTGGCATGTTCCGTGGAACTGCGGTCGGCATCGGTCTTGCAAAGACGAATCCGTACACGGATATTTGTCGGGTGTGGTATGACCCTGTGACAGGCAAATGCATACAAAACGATAAGAAGGCAATGCAGGAGAGAAAGCAATGGAAATAGGATTAGTATTGACATTATGCGGTCTTGGAATTGCATTTTGGATTCCAGCTTTTATACTGGGCATGATTTCAGGTAATAAAATGCGCAAATGCACAGCTGATTCAACAGCCACAGTAGTACGCATCAATGTAAGGAATTCCGGTGATAATGGTTTGTCGTATCATCCGATATATGAATATTATGCCGGAGGGAGTTATTATACATCAGAAGGCGCTTATATAAGCAGACGTGTGCCGCCAGTTGGTGCAAAAATCCAGATTAAGTATAATCCGGACAAACCAAAGCAGTCCTACATACCGGGATATGATAATAAAGTATATAAGATATTGACGATTGTATTTGGAATTGTCGGAGCGATACCGATACTTGTATGCATCGGAATCTTATTATTTGTGTAGACAAGAATTTTAATAGTTATTGATAGTGACAGGAGAAAATAGCATGATCAGACATATATTATTTTGGAATTATACGGAAAAGGTAAAGGCAGAGCATAAAGAAGACGAGATGCTTTCGTTTCTTCAACAGTCTGTAGATACGATGAATGGTAAGATTGATGGACTTGTCCGTGCTGAGATTGGGAAGAATACTGCTGGCGGATATGATCTGATATTCTATGCAGAATTTGAAGATCAGGAAGTACTGAAAGCATTTCGGGATCACCCATTGCATGTGGCGCATAGAGAACGGTGTAAAGAGATTGTGACAGACAGATTGTGTGGGGATCTGGAAGTATAAGGAGAAAACAGATGAATGATAAATGGCTAAACTGGGCAGTGAAGATACAGAGTATCGCACAGGCTGGACTGACATACAGCCGCGATCCGTATGATAAAGAACGGTATGAGGAATTGCGTGAGATTGCAGCGGAAATGCTTGCAGAGAGAACGGATATTCCGACGGGTAAGATTCGGGATCTGTTCTGCAATGAGTCGGGATACCAGACGCCGAAAGTAGACACCAGAGCGGCGATATTTAAGGATGGAAAAATTCTGCTCGTACATGAGAATAACGGTACCTGGGCATTACCGGGAGGCTGGTGTGATGTGGATCAGTCCGTGGTGTCTAATACGCTTAAAGAAGTAAGCGAAGAGACCGGACTGACGGCAGAAGCAGAGCAGTTGATTGCGGTACAGGACTGGCGCAGGCATAATGTACAGAATTATGCATATGGTGTGCTTAAGATCTTTGTAGAATGCAGAGTGACCGGCGGAAAGTTTGAAGATAATATTGAAACGACAGAGATTCGATATTTTGGAAAAGAAGAATTACCGAATAAACTGGCGGTCGAGAAGACGACAAAAGAACAGATACTGATGTGCTTTCAGGCACATGAAGCGGAACACTGGAAAGTAATTGTGGATTAGAAAGTATGAGTTTTACTATGAATGTTCAGGATTGACAAAGTAGTTAGCTGGTGCTAACATGACAGGTGTTATGGAAGATGAACGCAGAAAACAAACGGAGCAAAAGTTAATAGAGTCTGGCAAAGCAGAGTTTCTAAAAAAAGGTTATGCGAAAGCCAATCTACGTGATATCTGTAAAGCAGCCGGGGTTACGACCGGAGCATTTTATTTCTCATTTGCAAATAAAGAAGCATTGCTGGCGGCAATCCTTGATCCTGTAATTGCGGATTACGAGCGGATGTGCAGTATGTTTGCGCAGAGAGAAGAGGAAGATCCGGGGACGGCGGATGATAATGAACGGCAGATGATGGAATATCTGTCGGCGCATTGGACCGAGGCAGTCATCCTTATGGATCAGTGTGCCGGAAGCCGGTATGAGATGTTCAAACCGCAGATCAAACTGCAGATGCAGGAAGCATTTACCAGTTATTTTACGAAATTCATGGGTAGAAAGCCTGACGCAGAGCTTATCAGAATCTTGGTGTCCATGAGACTTCAGGGATATATGGAGTTGATAAAAGGAGATTACACGGTGGATGAAAGAGTGCGGATGTCAAGGGAGATCGGCATTCATGCCGATGCCGGGACAGAGGCGTTAATTAAATATCTGAATCAGGAATACAAGGCCTGTCGCAAATGATGCGGCGGGCTTTTCTATTGCCAAACATAACATTTTGCGGATTTGTTATGTGCTCGAAAAGAGTAAAAATATATTTCTAAGGAGGAACTAACATGAGAGAAAAGACAAATTACGGGAACTGGGTGCCGGAGAAAGCATTGTATATGCTGTTTGGAGGCGCAGCGATCTTACTTGTAGTGGCAATTGTATCAGGAGTAATGGGAGTGATGCCGGTTATTACATGGATAGCAGGCGTGATCGGTGTACTGATGCTTGCTATGGCGGTGTATATGCTGATCTGCCATGAGGAATTTGCATTTGGAAAAGGAAATATGATGGCTGGCGTACATCAGCATCTGGTTGATCATCTTGACTGGGACGGCAAAGGTGAACTGCTCGATATCGGATGCGGAGCGGCAGCACTGACGGTCCGCTGTGCGAAGGCTTTTCCGGAGGCAGAGATTACAGCGATGGATTACTGGGGAGCCGAATGGAATTATGCCAAAGAGCAGTGTGAGAATAATGCGCGTCTGGAAGGTGTTGCGGACAGGATAATATTTCAGAAGGGTGATGCTGCGAAGATGGAATTCGAGTCGGGCACATTTGATGCAGCGGTCAGCAATTTTGTATTTCATGAAGTGCGTACTGCAAAAGATAAAAGAGATGTGGTAAAAGAAGCACTTCGGGTGGTAAAGAAAGGCGGCGTATTTTCTTTTCAGGATATGTTCTCTCAGAAGGCATTATATGGAGATATGGATGAATTTGTCAGAGAGCTGAAAACAGAAGGTATCTCAGAGGTTCACTATATCGGTAATCTGGAAAAGAAGCTGGATTTTATTCCGGGATATGTGAAGACTCCGTGGATGATAAGCGGTATGGGCATTCTGTATGGCAGAAAATAGGAGGTAAATGATTCGTAGATTGACAAAACAGCCTGTCTGCTTCTATGCTAAAGCTGTAAAAACGCTTTGCAGATAGAAAAGCTGAGCGGGAACAGCAGGAGGAAATGACAAGACGTGGAGGCGAAACAGTTCGGGCAGTTTATTGCCGGGATACGAAAAGAGAAAAAAATGACGCAGGCAGAGCTTGCAGAAAAGATCAATGTGACAGATAAGGCAGTCAGCCGGTGGGAGCGCGGACTTGGATTTCCGGATATTCAGACACTGGAGCCTCTGGCGCAGGCACTTGGAATCTCAGTGCTGGAATTGATGCGGTCTAAAAAGAAGGAATCAACAGGAGATGTGGATATAACGGAAACCCAATATACCCGGCAGGAGGTGGCTGAGATGCTTCAAAATGCAGATGATATTTCGAAACAACAGAAAAAACAGGATAAGAATGCCAATATCATTGCCGGAATCCTGGTGATCGGTGTGGCGGCAGCGGCGTGGGCTGCGAAGATTGCCAATGTCGGAGGCGGACTTGTGCTTGGCGGACTGGCAGCAACTGTGTTTGTGTCTTTGTGGTATTTTTTCCAGAATATAGATGATGAAGAAAGCCGCAGGATATATGGCGTGGCATCAGCATTATCTATTGGAATTGTAGCAGTGCTGGTCAATTATGTCTGGGGAGACCGGATTGCAGAATGGATTCCGGGCGGTGTGGAACGAAAGGAACAGATTTTCTGGACACTCTGGTATCTGTTTGTGATTGCAATGCTTATGCTTGGGACGATCAGAGGTGTCCGTCAGCAGAGACAGAAAAAAGTAAAGAAGTATAAAACGGTTCTCTTTACAGGAATTATGGCAGTATTTATGTTTGTTACGCTCTGGCAGTATCAGAATACGATGCAGGGACAGAGACGGAATATTGGAATCTGGAGTGGAGCACAACAGTATGCCGAGACATTGCTAAAAAAAGACAAACATCTTGAAAATGACTGGTTAATCGGTGATGAGTCATGGCGGGACGGGAAAAATACTTATCAGATCCGTCTTACCTACTATGCTGATTCCGATGCCGAAAAAGAAGGAAGAGAGAGCGAATATCAATACACGATTCGATTTGATGAAACAGAAGGATATCTGATTAAATCTGAAGGTGTCCCGGAGAAAGATATGAATCTTACCGGAGAATAATCTATTTGACACAGAGCCTCCTTTCGTGTATAAAAGTGTGTGGATTATTTTGACAACATGCGTTACACGAAGGAGGTCCTTTTATGGCTGGAAGAAAAGAGATGGATTTACCGGTGGCTTTGGTATCTGTCTGGGACAACGTTGCGGTGCAAGGGACGAGCGTGGAATGCGAAAGAGCATCGCAGTTTCAATGATTCTCAGTGTTATATTTGCGGTAGTGCTGACTACATTGTGCTGTGTGCTTTCCCATCAGATTATTCGCTGGATGAAGATTCCGGCGGATATTGCTGAGGAAGCATATGCGTATATGTTTGTGGTTCTTCTTGGCACCGGAGCGACCGTATTTTACAACATGATTTCTAATATATTACGGGCACTGGGAGACAGTAAGACACCGTTGTATTTTCTTGTCTTTTCCTCAGTATTGAATATTTTCCTCGATATATTGTTTATCCTCCCGCTTGGAATGGGCGTTGCCGGAGCAGCATGGGCGACGATTTTGTCACAGTTTTTATCAGCCGTGCTAAGTCTCATAGTTGGAATGCGGAGGTTTGAGGTACTGCATCTGAAGAAAGATGATTTTGCAAACTTAGGAAATGCGATGACAGTGCATCTTAAGACAGGATTTCCGATGGGATTCCAGATGTCTGTGATGTGCATTGGACAGCTTGCCATGCAGATGGTGGTTAATTCTCTTGGGACTGCTGCCGTAGCAGGATACACTGCGGCATCCAAGGCAGACCAGTTATCCGTGTTGGTCAATAATGCCATGATGACAGCGATTTCTAATTATGTGGCACAGAACTTTGGAGCGGGCAGGAAAGAGCGTATTCAGCAGGGCGTCCGTGCCAGCCTGATTCAGACGGAGACATTTAATCTGCTGATGTGTGCAGGTATTCTGCTCCTGCGCCATCCGATCGTAGAACTTTTTATGTCCAGTCCGACAAAAGAGATTTACCATTATTCAGATGTATATCTGACGATCGTGGCACCGTTTTACATAGTGCTGGGACTGCTGGCGGTATATCGTACTGCCATTCAGAGTATGCAGAATGGCTGGGCACCATTTGCAGCGTGTATGATTGAGCTGGTAATGAGGATATCAGCAACAGTTGGACTTGTTGGAATGCTTGGCTATACATCGGCATGCATTGCAAGTCCTATGGCGTGGTTTGGAGCATGTGCATTACTGATTCCATGCTATTATCGAATGATGAAAGCATGGAAATAAGATAAATAGAATATGCTAAATTGAGAAAAACAGTCCATTATACTACGAAAATGATAGTCGTTTTCACTTGAAATAATCAAAATGATGCGTTACACTATACGGGAAGTTAGGAAAAACTAACTCGCGTGAATAAATCATTTTGAAACTCCCTTTTCAATGTATGACTGGAGCGCTTACAGTCAGAAACTGCGGTCTGATGTGCTGACAGACCGCGGTAAATGGGAGCGGGAAGGAGCTAATAATATGGACTATTTACAGATTGAAAAAGTAATTGGAAGAGAAATTCTGGATTCAAGAGGCAATCCGACCGTAGAGGCGGAAGTGTATCTGATAGATGGAACAGTCGGCAGAGGTACTGCACCAAGCGGCGCATCTACCGGAGAGTTTGAAGCGCTGGAGCTTCGTGACGGAGATAAGGACAGATATCTTGGAAAAGGTGTGCAGAAAGCTGTGGAGAATATCAACACTGTAATCAATGACGCGCTGATTGATATGGATGCATCCGACATTTATGCAATTGACAAGGCAATGATTGATGCAGATGGAACAAAGGACAAATCCAAACTTGGAGCAAATGCAATTCTTGCAGTATCCATCGCATGTTGCAGAGCGGCAGCGGCTGCATTAGATATTCCGCTGTATCGTTTCCTTGGCGGTGTATCTGGTAACCGTCTTCCGGTACCGATGATGAACATCCTGAACGGCGGTGCACACGCTGCAAATACCGTAGATGTACAGGAATTTATGATCATGCCGGTAGGAGCAGCGTCATTTAAAGAAGCGCTCCGCTGGTGTGCAGAGGTATTCCATGCACTTGCAAAACTGCTGAAGAGCAAAGGGCTTGCTACATCCGTAGGTGATGAAGGTGGATTTGCACCGGATCTCGCAAGTGACGAAGAAGCAATCCAGTACATTCTGGATGCAGTAAAACAGGCTGGATACGAGCCGGGCAAAGACTTTATGATTGCTATGGACGCAGCTTCCAGTGAGTGGAAAGGCGAGAAGAAGGGCGAATATGTACTTCCGAAGGCAGGAACTAAGTATACATCTGCAGAACTGATCGAGCACTGGAAAGGTCTCGTAGAGAAATATCCGATCATTTCTATCGAGGATGCATTGGATGAAGAAGACTGGGAAGGGTGGCAGTTGCTTACCAAAGAACTTGGCGATAAGGTACAGTTAGTAGGTGACGACCTCTTTGTGACTAATACAGAACGTCTTGCTAAGGGTATCAGCCTTGGATGCGGTAACTCTGTACTGATCAAGCTGAATCAGATCGGATCTGTATCTGAGACTCTGGAAGCAATTAAGATGGCACATAAAGCAGGTTATACAGCAGTTACCTCCCATCGTTCCGGTGAGACGGAGGATACAACCATCGCTGACCTCGCAGTAGCATTGAACACCTGCCAGATCAAGACAGGAGCACCGTCAAGATCTGAACGTGTGGCAAAATACAACCAGCTTCTCCGCATCGAAGAAGAACTGGGAAATGCTGCAGTATATCCGGGAAGAAAAGCATTTAACGTATAAATGCACATACATTACATGAATCAGTCCTTAAGTATCTTTTAACTTCATAAACAAGATGAGAATCCGCCGGGTGCAGCCGCACTTAGGCGGATTCCGTCTTTTGCGCAATAATCCGTTATGCAAAAATTGTACTTGCACGAATTTCTGATGGTTCATACAGTTGTATCAGAATCCAACATCTGGTAAGATAAATAACAGTAATGTTGAGAGGAGGAAGTACAATGTTTGAAGGAAAGAAACTTGGATTCGGACTGATGCGTCTGCCGCTTACAGATGCAAATGACAAGGGGAGCATTGATATAGAAGCATTAAAAGAGATGGTGGATACATTCATCGAGCAGGGCTTTACCTATTTTGACACGGCGTGGATGTATTGTGCATTTAAGAGCGAAAATGCGGTAAAAGAAGCACTGACAGACCGCTATCCGAGAGATAGATATACGCTGACCACAAAGCTGCATGCATCTTATCTGGAGGCGAAAGAAGACAGGGATCGTATTTTCGAAGAACAGAGACAGAAGACTGGTGTGGATTACTTTGATTATTATCTGATTCATGCAATTGATCAGGAATTATATTCAATCTACAACAAGATGGACTGCTTTAACTGGCTGATTGAAAAGAAAAAGCAGGGACTTGTAAAACATATCGGATTTTCTTACCACGACAGTGCAGAATTTCTGGATCAGGTGCTGACAGAACATCCGGAGATGGAATTTGTACAGCTTCAGATGAATTATCTGGATTGGGAAAGTGCAGAAGTGCAGTCACGCAAATGTTATGAAGTGGCAATAAAGCATGGCAAACCGGTCATTGTTATGGAACCTGTAAAAGGAGGAACCCTTGCTGATGTACCTGCGGAGGTACGTGAGAGTTTTGCTGCATATCATCCTGATCTTTCTGTGCCATCATGGGCAATCCGGTTTGTGGCAAGTCTTGATAATGTAGCGATGGTACTGAGCGGTATGAGTAATATGGAGCAGCTGATGGATAACATATCCTATATGAAAGAATTTGTGCCAATGAATACTGCAGAAACCGAGCTGGTACATAAGGCTGCTGAAATGATCAAAGACAGCATAGCGATTCCGTGTACAGGATGTTCTTATTGTACAGAAGGCTGTCCGATGCAGATCGCAATTCCGGATCTGTTCCGCGTCTATAACAAGAGTAAACGTGGCGAAATTACTGACGTTGAAGCTAACGAGGAGTATCAGCAACTAACAGAGTCTGGAGGAAAAGCCAGGGAATGTCTGGCGTGTGGACAGTGCCAGGTAGCCTGTCCGCAGCATCTTGAGATCATTAATTATCTCAAGGATGTGGCAAAATGTATGGAAAAGCAGGATTAGAATATGAACATAGTTAATATCGAGAACATCAGTAAAATATACGGAGAGAAGGTTATCTTTGACGAGACTTCTTTTGGTATCCAGCAGGGAGATAAGATTGGCATCGTCGGAATTAACGGAACCGGTAAGACTACACTCCTTCGGATGGTCAGCGGAGAGGAAGTCCCTGACAGCGGACAGATCGTCAGACAGAACGGATTAAAGATTGCGTTTGTAGTGCAGAATCCGCCGTATGATCCAGAGGAGACAGTTGATGCCTATGCATTATCGGGAAATCCGGATACGGACTGGAAGGTACAGAGTTATCTGAACCAGCTTGGGATTGCGGATGGCACACAGAAGATGAGAGAGCTGTCCGGAGGACAGAGAAGACGCGCAGCTATGGCGAAAGTACTTGCAGGAGACTTTGATCTGTTGCTTCTGGATGAGCCGACTAACCATCTGGATGAGGAAATGATCAGCTGGCTGGAAGATTATCTGCGAAGCTTCCGTGGAACGATCCTGATGGTTACTCATGACCGGTATTTTCTGGATCGTGTGACGAACCGTATTCTGGAGATCAGCCACGGCAAGCTCTATGGCTATCAGGCAGCTTACTCTGGATTCCTGGAACTGAAAGCGGAACGGGAAGAGATGGAGCTTGCATCCGAGCGCAAGAGGCAGAGCATCCTGCGCATTGAACTGGAGTGGGCGAAGCGCGGATGCCGTGCGAGAACCACCAAGCAGAAAGCGCGTCTGGAACGTCTGGAAGGTCTGAAAAATGGATCTGCTCCGGTATCAGACCAGACGGTGGAACTGGATAGCATTGAGACTCGCATGGGCAAGAAGACGATCGAACTGCATCATATCGCCAAGGTATTCGGTGACCGGGTGATCCTGAGAGACTTTGACTATATTTTTCTGAAGAACCAGAACGTGGGTATCGTAGGTCCGAACGGCTGCGGTAAGTCTACCCTGCTTCGGATGATTGCAGGAGAAATAGAACCGGATCAGGGAAGCATCGAAGTAGGCGAGACAATCCGCATTGGTTATTTCGCACAGGAAGAACAGGAGATGGACGACCGGCAGAGAGTCATCGATTACGTAAAGGATATTGCGGAATATATCAACACCAGAGAGGGACGCATCAGTGCATCTGCCATGCTGGAGAGGTTCCTATTTACCCCGGATATGCAGTATGCGCCAATCGGCAAGCTGTCCGGCGGTGAGAAGCGGAGACTGTATCTGCTTGGCGTGCTCTGCCAGGAGGCAAATGTGCTGATCCTTGATGAGCCGGGCAATAATCTTGATATACCGACATTGACAATTCTCGAAGATTTTCTTAATTCTTTTGTGGGAATTGTGATCACCGTATCCCATGACCGGTATTTTCTGGATAATGTGGCAGACCGCATTTTCGCATTTGACGGACATGGCGGACTTACCCAGTATGAGGGCGGTTATACCGATTATCTCGAAGCATCCGGCGGCGGACATATGGCGAATGCCGTGACCGCATCGCAGATCAGTAAAGCAGATCCGGCACAGAAAGAAGATGCGAAGAAGAGCTGGAAGCAGAACCGTCCGCAGAAGCTCAAATTCAGTTACAAAGAGCAGAAAGAATTCGAGACGATCGATGATGATATTGCGAAGCTGGAAGCGAAGACCGAGCAGTTGGATGAAGAGATGGAGCGCAATGCAACTAATTCCGTGAAGCTGTCGGAGCTGATCGCTGAGAAGGAAAAAATGGAAGCGGAGCTGGAAGAAAAGATGGATCGCTGGGTATATCTGAATGATCTGAAAGAGCGCATTCAGAACGGAGAATAAAATAGATCAATAATTAATTCAAAAAGATGATTAGGATACTTGACAAACAGTAGGGATGTTGCTATTATAAAAAAACAGAACGCACTCTGTTTTTGAAAAATAAGATCAGGAGGTGCAAAATGAAAAGAGTATTATCATTATTAGTAGATGATAATCCTGGAGTTCTGAGCAGAATATCAGGATTATTCAGCAGAAGATGTTATAACGTAGACAGTATCACGGCAGGTGTGACTGCCGATCCGAGATTTACAAGAATTACAATTGTAACAAGCGGAGATGAACTGATTCTGTCACAGATTGAGAAGCAGGTCAGAAAGCTGGAAGATGTTGTCGAGATTAAGGTGCTTGCTCCGGAAGAGTCAGTATTTCGTGAACTGATCATGGTGAAGATCCGTGCCAATGCAGCACAGAGATCAGAAGTCAGCGCGATCGCAGATATTTTCCGTGCCAAGGTTGTAGACGCAGGCAAGGAGTCACTGATTATTGAACTTACAGGCAATCAGTCCAAGCTTGGCGCATTCTTAAATCTTCTGGACGGCTATGAGATACTGGAACTTGCAAGAACCGGTATTACAGGGCTTTCAAGAGGAAGCGATAATGTAACGATTATCGAATAGTTATACCAGCAGAGATAACAATGGTCTCTAAATGCGGTGTGAAGAGCATCAGCATTTGACAATATATTTTATTATTCATTAGGAGGATGATACATATGTCAGCAAGAATTTTTTACCAGGAAGATTGTAATTTAGCTGAATTGGAAGGAAAGAAGATCGCTATTATCGGTTATGGCAGCCAGGGACATGCACATGCCCTGAACCTGAAAGAATCAGGATGCGATGTAATCGTAGGTCTTTATGAAGGAAGTAAGTCATGGGCAAAAGCAGAAGCTCAGGGACTGAAGGTTTATACAGCAGCAGAGGCTGCTAAGCAGGCAGACATCATCATGATTCTGATCAACGATGAGAAACAGGCTGCACTTTACAAGAACGATATCGAGCCAAACCTTGAAGAAGGTAACATGCTGATGTTCGCTCATGGTTTCAACATTCACTTCAATCAGATTGTACCACCGAAGTATGTTGATGTTACTATGATCGCACCTAAGGCACCGGGACACACAGTAAGAAGCGAGTATCAGGCTGGTAAGGGAACACCTTGTCTGGTTGCTGTAGAGCAGGATTACACAGGAAAGGCTCTTGACAGAGCACTTGCTTATGGTCTTGGAATCGGCGGAGCAAGAGCTGGTATCCTTGAGACAACATTCAGAACAGAGACAGAGACTGACCTCTTCGGTGAGCAGGCTGTACTTTGCGGTGGTGTTTGTGCTCTTATGCAGTGTGGATTTGAGACACTGGTTGAAGCTGGATATGATCCGAGAAATGCTTACTTCGAGTGTATCCATGAGATGAAACTGATCGTTGATCTGATCTACGAATCAGGATTCGCAGGAATGAGATATTCTATCTCTAACACAGCTGAGTACGGTGATTACATCACAGGACCTAAGGTAGTAACAGCTGAGACAAAGAAAGCTATGAAGCAGATCCTGAAAGACATCCAGGATGGTTCATTCGCAAAAGAATTCCTGTTAGATATGTCAGCAGCAGGTGGACAGGCTCACTTTAAAGCAATGAGAAAGCTTGCTTCTGAGCATCCGTCAGAGAAGGTCGGCGAGGAGATCAGAAAGCTGTACAGCTGGAGCGATTCTAACAAGCTGATCAACAACTAATCTGAATATTGAATAATAGAGATTACCGAGACCGTTGCGTATGCAGCGGTCTCTTTGTTATACTGAAAATAAGAATCGGAGACACAAGGAGGAAGACCTATGATCATACCACATTACTACGAAAATCCCCATATACTGCATGAGAATACAATGCCGAACCGGGCGTACTATGTTCCTGCATCGATGCGGATGGATAATCTGGTTGAACACAGAGAACAGTCGGATCGTCTGCATCTGTTAAATGGTGACTGGAAGTTCCGTTATTATAAGAGTATCTATGATCTGCAGGATGAATTTTACAAGACAGATTATCAGGCGGAAGCGTATGATACCGTTCCGATACCGGGCGTATGGCAGAATTATGGCTATGAGCCTCATCAGTATATTGAATCCGATTATCCATTTCCGGTAGATCCTCCGTATGTGCCGTTAGATAATCCGTGCGGGGCATACATTCATAAGTTTCAGTATAAAACGAATGCAGATGCGCCAAAAGTGTATCTGGAATTTGAAGGCGTAGATTCCTGCTTTTATGTGTGGCTGAACGGAACATACGTGGGTTATGGTCAGGTGTCACATTCTCTGAATGAATTTGATGTCACAGAGCGAATTGTAGAAGGTGAAAATACGCTGGCAGTGCTGGTGTTGAAATGGTGTGACGGAAGTTATCTGGAAGATCAGGACAAGTTCCGTATGACGGGAATCTTCCGTGATGTGTATTTATTAGAACGCCCGGCACAATACATTTACGATTATACGATCCGTGCAGTGCCGGAAGCAGATGATCGAAGAGGGAAGATACAGATTCAGACCAGCTATCTGGATCAGGTAATTCCAGTGACAGCGAGATTATACACGGCAGATAACCGTTTGATTCACGAAGTTACATTTGAAAATGAGACGGAGCTGGTAATCGATGATCCTGTGTTGTGGAGCAGTGAACAGCCGTATCTCTACACGCTGGTTCTGGAGACGGAATATGAAGTGATTACGGAATATGTCGGAATACGGGAGATCCATGCCCGGAACAGCGTCGTCTATATCAATGGGGCACCTGTGAAGTTCCGCGGTGTGAACCGTCATGATTCCGATCCGGTAACAGGCTTTACCATCAACGTGGATCAGATGAAGAAAGATCTGGAATTGATGAAGCAGCATAATATCAATGCAATCCGCACCAGCCACTATCCGAATGCACCGATGTTTTATCAGATGTGTGATAAATACGGATTTTTCGTGATCGATGAAGCAGATTATGAGAGTCATGGAACGATGAATCTGTATTATAAGAATGATACTCGTGAGGAGCGCACGAGCAGATGGAATGAGCTGATTACGGATAATCCGGAATATGAAGAAGCAGTGTTGGACAGAGTGCAGAAAATGATAGAACGGGACAAGAACCGTCCATGTGTCGTTATCTGGTCAATGGGCAATGAAAGCGGTTACGGCTGTACAACCGAGAAGGCGCTTGCATGGACGAAAGCGTATGATCCAGGCCGACTTACACATTATGAAGGTGCTTTGCACAAAGGGAAAAAGCGCATATATGATTATTCCAATCTGGATCTCTACAGCAGAATGTATCCGCTCTATGAGCAGGTAGAAGAGTACTGCAAATCGGAGCCGGATAAGCCGATGATCCTGTGCGAATACTGCCACTCTATGGGAAACGGAGCCGGAGATTATGAAGATTATTTTGAAATGATCGAGAAATATGACTGTCTCTGTGGCGGATTTATCTGGGAATGGTGCGACCATGCTATTTACAAAGGAAAAGCTGCGAATGGAAAGGGTATCTATTACTATGGCGGTGACCATGGCGAGTATCCGAATGACGGTAATTTCTGTATGGACGGAATGGTATATCCTGACCGTACACCACACACGGGGCTTTTAGAATATAAGAACGTGCACAGACCTGTCCGCGTGGTGGAATATAACCAGACAGAAGGATACGTGGTTCTGAAAAATGAGATGAATTATCTGAGTCTTCAGGAGTATGTGGATGTGGCATATGAGGTGAGCTGCGATGGGACGCTCCTTGAATTCGGACAGCTGAATCTGACTGAAGTTCCTGCAATCTGTCCGCATCAGACTGGAAATGTACAGCTGTCTGCCAATGTGCCGGAGCGTGGCAGAGTCTATTTGAAACTGATCTATCAGTTGAAACATGCAGATGCATTCCGCAGTCAGGGATATGAGCTTGGATTTGATGAGATATTACTGGCAAATGCAGATGGAAGCAATCAGAGAGTTACAGACTGGTTAAAAAGTAGCGTGGAAAATGCCGAAGCCATAGAAGTGGAAGAAACGGAGCAGAAGCTGATCGTGAAAGGTGCGCGTTTCTGTTATACCTACGATAAGCTTCACGGAATCTTTGGACAGTTGGAGGCGGATGGCAAAGTATTACTGGATCGACCGATGGAAGTAAATGTATGGCGTGCACCGACAGACAACGATCGGATTATCAGCGTAGAATGGCAGAAAGCAAGGTATCATCAGACAACAACGAGAGCCTACACCACGGAGTATGCAGTGACCGATGCTGGAGTGGAAATCTACAGTAAGATGGCACTGCTTGCAATCACAGTGCAGAGACTCATGGATATCGATGCAGTCTGGAAAATCGATGCGGATGGAAGGATATCGGTAAAAATGGATGTCGTGAAGAATCCGGAACTGCCGGAACTTCCGAGATTCGGCCTGCGCATATTCCTGAAAAAGGAGATGGATCAGCTGGAATATTACGGCATAGGACCACAGGAAAGTTATATCGATAAATGCAAAGCAGGCAGTCATGGAATCTATACGGGCAGCGTAACGGATCAGCAGGAAGATTATATCAAACCGCAGGAAAATGGAAGTCATACAGACTGTGATTACGTGATCGTGAAAGGAAGCGGACTGGGAATCGCTGCATATGGAGCGAAGTCATTTGCATTCAACATATCTGCGTATACGCAGGAAGAACTGACGGAAAAAGCACATAATTATGAGCTTGAACCATGCGAAAGCACCGTGTTGTGTCTGGACTATAAACAGAATGGAATCGGATCGCAGAGCTGTGGACCGAGACTGAAAGAGAAGTATCGATTCGATGAAGAGAGCTTTACATTTGAAATGAATCTGAATCCATTGTATGGTACACTGAAAGCAGAAAAGTAGTGGAGGATAAGTCATGCGGAATACTATTCTGATCGTAGAAGATGACGAAATGGTCCGTCAGGGAATTGTAGATGCACTGCAGCTTCGTAACTGGAAAACGGATGTGGCAGCAACTTGCGAAGAGGCAGAGAAAAAGATAAAAGAGGATACATATATGCTGTATATTCTGGATATGAAGCTTCCGGATGGCAACGGGATTTCTCTTTGCCGGAAAATCAGAACCGCTACGGAAAATCCGGTTTTGTTCCTATCAGCGTATGACAATGAAAGTTATATTGTCGAAGGACTCGAAGCAGGTGGTGATGATTATGTGGTGAAGCCGTTTCGGACATTGGAACTTCTGGCACGCATCAAATCCCTGCTGAAGCATTCGAATCAAACTCAGCAGATGAGACCGGAAGGTATCCGGAGTGGACATATTTTTCTGGATTTGAACAGCCACACCGTGTATGTGAATGACCGCGTGGCAGATCTGACGCTGACGGAATATCGCATTTTATACAGTCTGATAAATAATGCTCCTGGTCTGGTTACACGGGGGAAACTGTTGAATCTGATTTGGGAGAATAATGATCATGACGTAGATGATAATGCATTGTCGGTGTATATGAACCGGATTCGCAGCAAGTTGACAGTCGATTCAGAGCCTGTGCCGATAGAGACCAGACGGGGACTTGGATATCGGTGGACAGACAGAACCGAGGTTGTGTATGGATCATTTTTCTAAAAAAGACATGTTAAAAATTACAGGAAAATGGCTCATTATCTTTGGAATGATAATGCTTATTTTCTGTGCATATCAGTATCGTCTGGGAAGTATGTATACTTCCCGGATGATATCGCTTATTGGCAGCCTGGAACATCAGACAGATGTTGAGACTGCCATTTTTGGTGAATTTCAGGAGGAAGATTATCAGAGAGGACTGCAGAGTATGCGGGATGCAGGATTGGAAGAAACTGGTGAGGATGACCTTTATCAGATGATCACTTCCTGTGGCAGGAATCTGTACATTGTGATGACAGCGATCCTCTGTCTGGCAGGGATGGCATATGATTGGCATCGCAGCAGAAAGAATGTAGTAAGGGCTGAAAAATATGTGGAACAGATACGCGAAGAAGAGCGGGTTAGATTACAGGAAGAAAAAGATTATGTGATAAAAGAACGTGAGAAGATGGGAACCTATATGGAAAATATTGCCCACCAGCTGAAAACTCCGGCGGCGGGAATGATGCTTGGATTAGAGTATCTGCAGGATACGGAAGCTGATGAGCAGAGACGGATAAGGCTGGGGCAATGCATTAACCAGCTGGAGCGTATGTCAGATATGACAACGTCACTTCTTCGGCTTGCGCAGATTGATTCCGGCAAGATATGGATGAAAAAGAAAAAGGAAAATCTGTCGGAACTTCTTAAAGAATCGGCAGATTCAGTAGAACCATTGATGACTGTGAAAAATATTGATTTTCAACAGGAAATTCCTGAAGAGACTATGTTATCGTGTGATGTGTTCTGGATCAGAGAGGCATTTAAAAACTTATTGAAAAATGCGGTCGAACACACACAGAAAAACGGACAGATACGCATGATGCTGGATATTTTAAACGGACAATATGATATCCGTATCTATAACAGCGGGGCAGAGATAAGGACGGATCAGCGCGAGGAGATATTTGACCGCTTTTATCAGAGCGATGGAGATAAAAAAGACAGTTTTGGCATCGGACTGCATCTGTCGCGTGAAATCTTTCGTATGCATCAGGGAACGGTGCGCGTATTGGAATCGGATGAGACGGGAACGACATTTCAGATTCTGCTGCCGATATTTACAGCGAAAGATGCTGGCAGCAATCTTACAGAATTGTAAGATAAGATTAAGAGAACAGTAAGATACGTGCTTTATAATCTGAGTCAGAAGGACAGATCAGGGAGGTGTGGATATATGGATACAATAATTCGAATGGAACATGTGAGTAAGAGTTATCAGCTTGGACTTAAAAGCATCCAGGCACTGAAAGATCTGGATTTTACTGCGGAGCGCGGAGAATTTGTGGCAGTCATGGGACGGAGCGGATCTGGCAAGTCCACTTTTCTGAAAATCGCGGGGACACTGGAAGATGCAGATGAAGGAAAAGTGCAGATCGGCGGAAAAGAGATTCAGACACTTTCCGTGCAGGAGCGGTGTAAGATGCGCCAGAGTTCTATCGGTTTTGTGTTTCAGAAATATCAGCTTCTTCCGGAATATACGATCTGGGATAATGTCTGCATGCCTCTGTATATTGCACATCAGAATCCGGATAATGATTATATTCAGCAGATTCTGGAGCGGGCAGGTTTGTGGGAGAGGCGAATGGATTATCCGGAAGAACTGTCTGGCGGCGAACAGCAGCGAGTGGCAATTGCCAGAGCAATGGCGGCAAAACCGGAGATCATCCTTGCTGATGAGCCGACCGGGAACCTGGATTACCGCACCGGACAGGAGATTATGCGGATGCTTCGTGCATCCAGAGAAATGTATCTGCAGACGATTGTGATGGTGACGCACGATATGGAAAGTGCCAATTACGCAGACCGTATCGTGATACTGGAGGATGGAAAGCTGCGATGAAAGAAAATCACGGGATAAGGCATATCGAATGGAATATTAGTTTACAATGGATGAAACGCCAGAAAAAGTATTGCCTGATGGTAGTGTGCACTGCCGTTCTTGCGTGTATGCTGATGCAGACAGGATTTCTCATTACAGATGGGATCAGCAGTGCAGTGATGAACCAGCGTAAGAACATCTATGGCGAGTGGGAATATGGATTGGTAAACATGGATGTAGATTCACAGACTCTGATAGAAGATCATCCGTTTATCGAATCCAAAGGGAAGATACAGATTTATGGTGTACTGGCTGGTTCTTATATGGATAATAAGCAGGCGAATATCGGAACGATGGATCAGACTGCGTGGAATCTCGGGCATTTGCAGATGCTAAAAGGGCATCTTCCGGAAAATGAGCAGGAGATTGCGATGGAATCCGGCATGCTTACCGCACTTGGTTATCAGGGAACACCGGGTGAGAAGATTACATTAGATATTGTTACCACGACTGAGTATCAGAATGACATGACTGGAAAGACTTACACCTACTCATTGTGTGGTGTCATCAAGGACTATCAGGTCAACTGGGACATCTGTAATCGGAATCGGTTTCCGACAGGAATTGTGACAGAAGCAGGAGCAGAGCGGATTGGCAGTCCATTGGAGTCTCATATACTGATTCGGGCAGACAAGGGAGACTCGGTTTATGAGGATTTGAAGAAAAGCGATAAGCTGACCTGCGGTATGGAAGAAAATGCAAAATGGAATCAGGATGTGGTGAAGCAAATGCCATATATCGGATTTCTTCAGGCAATCCGTGTGGTAATCGCAGTAGCGGCAGCCTGTGTGCTGTATCTGATGGTGTCGCACTCTGTTCAGAAGCGCCAGGAGATGTGGAAGATTCTGGATGCACTTGGAATGGAGAAGAAGCAGATGTACCAGATACTGATCTTTGAAGCCTGTGCGTGTTATCTGATCGCGTCCATAACCGGAATGGGTCTCGGTACATTGACGTACCTGGCAGCTATGAAAGGATGGGAGAAGATACTTGGTTATCCGTTAGCTGCAAAAGTGACCGGAAAAGCATATGCAGGAACACTATTATACAGCTTTTTCGTATTTTCATTTAGTTATTTCTTTTCATGCATGAAATTAAATAAATTCAGGAAAGGAGGTACAGACCGCCAGAAAATTAAATTATCAAAAAGAAAAAATCAGATTACCAGACTGACACCTCTTTCTATGGTGCTGTGTGACTGGAATTACAGGAAACTGCGTAAAGGCATACAGATTCTGCTGATCGCAAGTGTGTTTGTGATGTGCGGTACGGGGTATCTGGAGATACGGTCGGACTGGGAAGAACTTGCAAGAGACCGTCAGTATACGGGCAATGGATATATGTTAAATGTGCAGCCGGATTCAAACACACAAGGGATTAGTAAACCTACAGTTCAGACATTGTCTCAGATTGAAGGTGTGGAATCGGCAGAAGCATATTATTCTACAGATAGTGACGAACGTAATGAAACAGAATATACCATTGATCTGTCGGAGTATGAACAAAGCCCATATATTGAAAAAATACTGGAGACAGAGCAGCTTTTTAAGGAAAATGTGAATGCTCATAACATTTCTTTTCATGCACTGGGAGCCACGCGCTGGGAAGATCTGCAGAGATTCCTGGCAGATGTTCAGGAAGGAACCGTTACACGAGAAGAATTTGAAAGCGGCAACTTCTGCATCCTTGTATTAAGTCCACTTCGAGAGCAGGACGATATGGAAGGCATATATCTGCCGTGGTATATAAAAGAAATGGTGAAAGACAGTGACATTCAGGAATCACAGATCAAAGCCGGTGATCAGCTATCGGTTACCTATCATGGAAAAAAAGAAGTGCAGACGAAGCAGATACGGGTTAATGCAATTTTGCGCGCATCTTCCGAAAAAAATATACATCCACCTTATCCTGCCAGCAGTGGCATCTGTGCGGTCACAGGAAAGAATTTCTGGAAACAGTATGGCATAAATACCGTGGATGATTATTGTGAGAAGGTACGGATATTGTTAGAGGATACAGCGGATGCTTACGATGCAGAGACGCATATACTAAGCTGTGTGAAAAAGGCTGGTAATATCGATCTGATTAATTACCATGAAGAGTATGCTGGCAGACAGCAGACCTGTTATTCCGTTACAGGCACATTCATTATCTTTGGAATCTTCTATCTTATCATGGTGATTATCGTGGTAAGCCAGCTGCTGGAAGCAGAACGACAGGATAAGGCGAGAAATCATCAGATATTATATGCGCTCGGAATGGAAGATGCCTTTTTTAAGAAAATGCGATACATTGAAGTGGTTCTTGAATGCGGGATTGCGCTGGTAATAGGTGTGGTTGAGGTGATGATATTTTACGTAATTAAATAAGGCGGGGTGATGATGGGGAATGATGTAAATAAAAGAATAATAGCTCTATCATTAGCTACAATCATTATGTTTGGCGTATATGGATATCATAATAAAATGAATCCTGAATTGAGTAGAACGAATCTAACATCACAACTACGACTAAAAGAAGCTGTGACTATTTTTGAGACGTCGTCCGGAAATGTTAGTGGTTGTGAAGTCCTGATTCTATATGATTGGCTTGTTGTACCAGAGGAGTGCGAAGATGATTGGATTCGTTTGAACTGGAATGAGGAGCATTTTACACTTAGTAGTTTTAAGGCATATTCCACTGTGAAAAATATTTCTACAGGAGAAACGAAATATTTTGATTTTATTACATCGCCTCATGCAGTGCAGAATGGAGGGATTGGCTGGTATACAAAGTTACGGGATCCAGATATCAGTTCTAAAATTCAAAGTAATCCTGCCGGATATGCGATTGCATATTTTGAACCATCTTGTCCGCTAAGAAATAATGATAACCTTGTAAAGGATTTTGATGTGATATATGTTCATGACAAATGTCCGGGCAAAACATCGATTGATGTTTCAGATGTTATATATTTTAAAATGGAAGAAGATAAGCTATGAAAAAGAGGAATTATAAATGCATAATCAAAGTGATTGCCATTTTAATATTGATGATTGTGGCAGGCATTTTTATAATAAATCAATATATCTTTATGACAAGGGATATACGTGAATTAGCACCGTTCCAACTTGGAGAAAATGACGTTGTTGAAAGTGAGGATAAAAATACAATTGTTATTATTTCCAAAAATCCTGCAAAACCTGATACGGCAACAGTAAAAATAATACAGAAGACTGTTTTTCGCCCGCGTAACGAGGAAAACATAATAACAATAAATGCTAAAGATTATTATATTGAGTATTTTAATACAAATGTATATGATATTAAATTTGGAAAAAAGGGTGAAGGAATTAATATGGGAGGCCCCAAGTGGGTGGGGGAAAATTATTTCACATGGCTCAATAATTATGGATTCTTTCCTAAAGTGACGGAAGTAGAGATAGAGTATGTTTTTGATAATGTCAAAAGTGTAGAGAATCTGGAAGTTCAAGTTGGAGTAGTAAGAAGATAATGGAAGGGGAGTTGTGTATGAAACATAATATACAGAGAATTGTAATTGGAGTTTTAATGATAAATGTGCTGATGGGCTGTTCCGGACAGAATGAAGTACCTGATTCCACTACAAAACTGTTGCATACCATCATAGAATCTCCAAATGAAGAACTATATCATGTTCAGCCAACTGAAATGGGAATAGGAACAGACACACCAGATGAAGAGGAAATAGATGCAGCACAGAAAGCAGTGGAAGAAGAGAAAAATGCCTGGGATGAGACAGTGGGAGACTGCTTTGCAGAAGGGATGTTTGATACATTCTGGAATAGCCAGGAACGGATCTATTTTCTGGGAGCTTCTGATGTGAATGACTGTCAGACGTCTGTAAAAGAGATCGAACTTGTTGAGACGAATGATAATATACAACACATAAAAGTGACAGTGCAGGCAGTGTCAAGTGATTCTAAGGAGGATGAGACGAAAGACTTCGAGACAGAATGGAAAGTTATTTATGATAAGGATGATCCGGAACTGATACAGACTACAGAGATGACAGATGATGACGGATTCTGGGAGTGGAGTGTGAGTAAATAATACATTTTTTTGAAGATGACTTGATATTTTTTTCAGTAAATAGATCTTGATATGCTAAAAGATGTAGATATATATTCAGAATTATCTGGAAAGGAATTACAACAACGATTGTTCGTCTATATGGCTGAACAAGAGATAAAAGTGAAAGATATGGAGAAGTACTATTCTTATTATCCAGATAAGCTTTATCGCAATTTGGTAGAAACGAGGGTTATTTATAATGGGATATCAGTAGAATAAGATAGTACAAAAAAGACATCCATCATGACGGTAATGGATGTCTTTTGTTTCGTTTATTTTATTCAAATAAATTAAGCGATTTCGTTTACAGCTTTTGATAAACGTGCAATCTTTCTTGAGCAAGTGTTCTTGTGGTAAACTCCCTTAGAACCAGCTTTGTTGATCTCAGAAATAGCAACCTTCAGTGCGTCCTGAGCAGCAGCAGCGTCTTTCTTTGCTACAGCAGTCTCAACTTTCTTTACGCAAGTCTTAACCTTAGATTTGATCGCTTTATTTCTTGCAGCCTTTGTCTCGTTTACTAAAATTCTTTTCTTTGCAGATTTGATGTTAGCCAATTTGTCCACCTCCGATATCATGGATTAATTATAATTTCATTCATGTTTATCAGAACAGACACGGACGCTCTGATAAAACGTACTTAATTATATTAGAATAATTAGGTGTGCTTGTCAATACATATTTTGACAAAAGCTGTAAAAACTAATGGAAAATGAGTATGAAGGAGAGAGACTAGGTATGATCGACAAGTTCAATGTGCGCACGGATCTTGCATTGGAGGAAAAGGAACGGTTTGAATCGGATGATGTGGAGATATCAGGTGTGGTACTGGAGGAACATTATGATGAGCAGAAGGAGATCCGGATCACGATGGTGAAGATTGAGACGGAAAAAGGAGCCAGAACTATGGGGAAGCCAGTGGGAAATTACCTGACGCTTGAGGCACCGGGGATGGCGGATGATAACGAGGAGATCCATCGTGATATTTCGGATGAACTGGAGAGGCTGTTGCGGCGCATTTTGAAGGATCATAAGGGAAAGCAGGAGTCGGTGCTGGTTGTGGGGCTTGGCAATCGTATGGTGACACCGGATGCGCTGGGACCGTATGTGGCAGACCATCTGAATATTACCCGTCATGTGATTCGTGAGTATGGCAGATATGCACTGCATGACCAGCGGATGCGTCTGGTCAGCGCGATTGTGCCGGGAGTGATGGGACAAACCGGCATGGAGACGGTAGAAATCGTGAAGGGCATTGTGAAAGAGACGAAGCCGGATCTGGTGATCGCGATCGATGCGTTGGCTGCGCGGAATACGAAGCGTCTGAACCGTACGATACAGGTGGCGGATACGGGAATCCAGCCAGGATCCGGCGTTGGGAATCACCGCAGTGCGATCTGCCAGGAGACATTGGGGATTCCAGTAATCGCAATCGGTGTGCCAACAGTGGTAGATGCAGCGACAATCGTCAATGATTCCATGGAGAATCTGATCCAGGCACTGGAGACTTCGGAGGCACTGCGTGGTGTCGGACTGGTACTGCAGGGATATAATGCGGCGGAGAAATACGAACTGGTGAAAGAACTTATTTCCCCGCATTTGAATGGAATGTTCGTGACGCCAAAGGATATCGATGATACCGTGAGGCGGATCAGCAGGATTGTCTGCGATGCGATCAATCAATTGTGTGTATGTGTGGAATAAATGCAGATGCATTGGCATATTTTGCACCGGGACGGCATAGGATAACAGCAGTACGGCAGACTGCCGGAGGTGAGTGAACGATGCGGAGTGGACATGTAAAGATCAACCGTTGCCTGATTCTGATGCTGTCAGGCATTTTAGGCATATATATATTATGGAATATGGGCGTATTTTCCTGGAATATGATCTGGGAGGAGATTACCGATATGCTGGTCAGGCAGTCGACGGAGTGTTATCTGCCCGGAATGGTATATGTGGCAGAGGATAAAAATGGTAACTGGAAGGAATGGCTGGAAGGAAAGGCTGCCGAGCTGATACCGTTAGGTACGTATCTGGATGAAAAATCAGAATGGGAGACCGAAGTGGAGGATGCAGAGACAATTGCAAGGATTCTGGCGGAACAGGCGTCAGATGAGAATGCGGTGGATGCGAATGGGGCGTTAATCGGTGAGGATGATTCAGCTAAGACGGAAGGAGTGGGCACAGGCATTGATGTATCTCCGGAGAAAATGGGGGATTTCAACTATCTGCTGAGCCATTTCTATACGGTAGACAGTTCCACGATGATCCGCAGTGATGAACTGAATGGAACAGAACTTATGAGCAAGGATCTTCATATTAATCAAGAGACAGGAGGACCGAAGATTCTGATCTATCACACCCATTCGCAGGAAATGTTTGCTGATTCCGTGCCGGGTGATCCGTCTACGTCTATTGTCGGCATCGGAGATTATCTGACGGACCTGTTGAATCAGACCTATCATATAGAAACAATGCATCATACAGGTGTCTACGATCTGATCAATGGAGAATTGGATCGAAGCAAAGCATATGATCTGGCGAAACCGGAGATCGCAGAGATTCTGAAAAATAACCCATCCATTGAGGTGGTGATTGATTTGCACAGGGATGGCGTGGGTGAGGGAACCCATCTGGTGACGGAGATTAATGGAAAGCCGACAGCGCAGATCATGTTCTTCAACGGACTCAGCAAGACCAGGTCAAACGGTGAAATTGATTATCTTGCCAATCCTTACATACAGGATAATCTCGCATTTTCCCTGCAGATGCAGGTGGCGGCAAGTGAGAAGTATCCGGATTTTGCCAGACGGATCTATCTGAGGGGATACCGTTATAATATGCATCTGATGCCGAAGAGTCTGCTGATCGAGGCAGGCGCGCAGACGAATACGGTGCAGGAAATGAAGAATGCGATGGATATTCTGGCTGAACTCCTGGATCAGGTGCTGGTAAAGTGATCAGTAATGCTCAGTAAAATAAATTCTTTGCGAAAAAGAAACATTTGTGATATTCTAATACAACATGGGTAAGTATGCGAAATAATAGAAAGGACTAATTAACATGGCGAATAAAGCTACATATGATGCGGACAGTATCTCGGTGCTGGAGGGGCTGGAGGCAGTCCGTAAGAGACCGGGTATGTATATCGGAAGTACCTCAACGAAAGGTCTGAATCATCTGATCTATGAGATCGTAGATAATGCAGTGGATGAGCATCTGGCGGGATTCTGTTCAGAAATTCATGTGACATTGGAAAAAGACGGATCGGCAACCGTGGTGGATAACGGACGAGGCGTGCCGGTCGGCATGCATGCAAAGGGCATGTCTGCTGCCAGACTGGTGTACACGACACTGCATGCAGGTGGTAAATTCGATGACTCGGCCTATAAGACCAGCGGTGGTCTGCACGGTGTGGGTTCTTCTGTAGTCAATGCGCTGTCTGCATGGATGGACGTGGAGATCAGCAGAGACGGATATGTGCATCATGACCGCTATGAACGTGGTGTTCCGGTAATTGAATTGGAAGATGGACTGCTGCCGAAGATCAGTAAGACAAGAAAGACAGGAACGAAGGTCAGCTTCCTGCCGGATGATACGATCTTTGAGAAGACAAAGTTCCGCGGGGAAGAGATCAAGAGCCGTATGCATGAGACGGCTTATCTGAATCCGAACTTAACAATTATATATGAAGATAAACGTGGAGAAGAGACCGAACATATCGAATATCACGAGCCGGACGGTATCATTGGCTTCATTCGCGATCTGAATGCCAAGAAAGAAGTCATCCATGAACCGGTATATTATCAGGGAACAGCAGAAGGCGTTGAGGTTGAGGTTGCGTTCCAGTATGTCAATGAGTTCCATGAAAATGTACTTGGCTTCTGTAATAATATCTATAACGCAGAGGGCGGAACCCATCTGACCGGATTTAAGACAACATTTACGACCGTGATGAATCAGTATGCCAGAGAACTGGGAATTCTGAAGGATAAGGATGCGAACTTTACCGGAGCGGATATCCGCAATGGTATGACAGCCATCGTATCGATTAAGCATTCGGATCCGAGATTTGAGGGACAGACAAAGACAAAGCTGGATAACCCGGATGCTGCAAAAGCGACAGGAAAGGTAACTGGTGAGGAAGTGGTACGCTATTTTGACCGTAATCTGGATACCTTAAAGAAGGTGCTTGCCTGCGCAGAAAAGGCTGCTAAGATCCGTAAGACAGAGGAACGAGCAAAGACGAATCTGCTGACCAAGCAGAAGTATTCCTTTGACAGTAATGGCAAGCTTGCTAACTGTGAGAGCAGGGATGCGTCAAAATGCGAAATCTTCATCGTGGAGGGAGATTCTGCGGGAGGTTCTGCCAAGACGGCCAGAGACCGTATGTATCAGGCAATCCTGCCGATCCGCGGTAAGATCCTAAATGTGGAAAAAGCAAGTATCGACAAGATTCTTGCCAATGCGGAGATCAAGACAATGATTAATGCATTCGGATGCGGTTTCTCCGAAGGATACGGCAATGACTTTGACATTACCAAACTGCGGTATGACAAGATTATTATCATGGCAGATGCAGACGTGGATGGAGCACATATTTCCACCCTGCTGCTAACTTTATTTTATCGTTTCATGCCGGAACTGATTTACGAAGGACATGTATATATTGCGATGCCTCCGCTCTATAAGGCAATGCCGAAGAAGGGTGAGGAAGAATATCTCTATGATGACAAGGCATTAGAACGTTATCGTAAGACCCACGAGGGACCATTTACCTTACAGAGATACAAAGGTCTGGGCGAGATGGACGCAGAGCAGCTCTGGGAGACAACGTTGAATCCGGAGACTCGTGTAATGAAATTAGTAGAGATCGAGGATGCCAGAATGGCATCCAGTGTGACGGAGATGCTGATGGGGACAGAAGTACCGCCGCGCCGTGCATTTATCTACGACAATGCGACAGAGGCAGAGCTTGATATCTAGGGAGGAGCAGATGAAATATGAGTGAAGCACAGATTATCCGTACCGAATATTCGGACGTGATGAAGAAATCATATATTGATTATGCCATGAGTGTTATCGTGGCAAGAGCCCTTCCGGATGTAAGGGATGGGCTGAAACCGGTACAGCGGCGTACACTGTATGATATGCATGAGCTTGGCATCCGGTGGGACAAGCCTTACCGTAAATGCGCCCGTATTGTGGGTGACACTATGGGTAAATACCATCCGCATGGTGACAGTTCTATCTATGAAGCACTGGTTGTGATGGCACAGGATTTTAAGAAAGGGAAGATTCTGGTAGACGGACATGGTAACTTCGGCTCTATTGAAGGAGACGGAGCAGCAGCCATGCGATACACGGAAGCGAGACTTGCAAAGTTTACCCAGGACATCTTTCTTGCGGATCTGGATAAAGATATTGTGAATTTTGTTCCGAACTTTGATGAGACAGAAAAAGAGCCGGAGGTGCTGCCGGTACGTGTACCGAATCTGTTGGTCAATGGTGCGGAAGGCATCGCGGTTGGTATGGCGACCAGCATTCCTACCCATAATCTGGGCGAGGTGATCGATGCGGTCATCGCGTATATGAAAGATAATACACTGACGACAAAGCAGTTAATGAAATATATCAAAGGACCGGATTTTCCGACCGGCGGTATCGTGGTCAATCAGGACGATCTGTTGTCTATCTATGAGAGTGGAACCGGTAAGATCAAGATCCGTGGTAAAGTAGAGACAGAAGATATGAAGGGCGGTAAAAAGCGTCTTGTTATTACCGAGATTCCTTATACGATGATTGGAGCAGGCATTGGCAAATTCTTAAATGATGTCTGCAACCTGGTGGAGACCAAGAAAACATCGGATATCGTAGACATTTCCAACCAGTCTTCTAAGGAAGGTATCCGCATTGTGATCGAATTGAAGAAGGGTGCGGATGTAGAGAATCTTACGAATATGCTCTATAAGAAGACACGTCTGGAAGACACCTTTGGCGTAAATATGCTGGCGGTAGCAGACGGCAGGCCGGAGACCATGGGCTTAAAAAAGATTATTGAACACCATGTGGATTTCCAGTTTGAGCTGGCGACCAGAAAGTATCGTACACTGCTTGCAAAAGAACAGGACAAGAAAGAGATTCAGGAAGGACTGATCAAAGCCTGTGATGTGATTGATCTGATCATTGAAATTCTCAGAGGCAGTAAGAA
>ERZ1034901.561-NODE-561-length-29015-cov-8.758184_pt1 | contig 29015 bp, 19 predicted proteins | sample MGYA00520628_ERZ1034901 | MGnify/ENA primary metagenome ERZ1034901 (study PRJEB33766, sample SAMN09781783) | gut metagenome | biome: gut microbiome | host: Homo sapiens | place: Madagascar | study: EMG produced TPA metagenomics assembly of the PRJNA485056 data set... | reverse complement strand
TTATCATCGCCGCGTTACATTTTCCAGGTGTATGCACGTGCTTAGCGGGAATGTTAAGTGCTATAAATTCGTAGATGAACCACGCCACGTCGAGTATGCCTTCTCGCTCATCAACGGTGATGAGGTCATCGTCTTCGGAATATTCTTCACCAAATTTCACTATCAGTCGGTCGTCCGTCTCAATAGCTTGTTCCATATCGTCAAGACATATATCGCACGGAATAACGACAGTGCCCTCGGTATGGAAGTCGAACTCAAAATAGTTCTCAGTGCGCTTTACATTTACAGACACACTAATATTGCCACGCTTTATTTCTTCCTCGTCAAGTGACTCGAAATAAGCGTCGCCCAAACTGAAGTTGAGCGTGCTTACGCCCTCGTTCAGTTCCTTCAAATCTATTTTAAGTACCTCTAAACTACACATTTGGTGTGCAAAGTTACTAATATTTTCCGACATACAACAAAATCTTTACAAAGTTTTTGATTTTTAGTGTGTTTATTTCTTCAGTTCTATTCGGAACGTAGTTCCAACGCCCACTTCCGACCACTTTACCCAAATACGTCCCTTATGGTATTCCTCTATAATGCGCTTGGCAAGCGATAGTCCGAGTCCCCATCCTCGCTTCTTTGTTGTAAAGCCCGGACGAAACACGTTGCGCAAGTCTTTCTTGCGTATTCCCTTGCCCGTGTCGGTCACTTCGATTACTGCCTTCGTTGGCTCCTCCCACATCTTTAGAGTTATCTTGCCTTCGCCTCCCATTGCGTCGACGGCATTCTTTGATAGGTTCTCTATAACCCACTCAAACAGCGAGGCATTAATCTTTACACGTATGTCGGTTTCAGGAAACCGGCGTATCATTTGCACCTTGTTTGATGTGCGACGATCCATATAGTCTATCACGTGTTCCATTACCTCCTTAAGATCAGTCTCTACAGGTTCGGGCAGGGAGCCAATCTTTGAGAATCGGTCAGCGATAAGCTGCAATCGTTTTACGTCCTTGTTCATCTCTGGTATCAGGTCGTCGTCGGGATAGGTTTCCTTCAATATCTCCACCCATGCCATCAGACTTGATATCGGTGTACCCAGCTGATGGGCTGTTTCTTTCGACAGTCCTACCCACACTTTATTCTGTTCGGCCCGCTTGGATGTAAGTAGCGCGAATATGGCAATCACTACAAAAATCATTACTACACCCAATTGTACATAAGGATAGGATGCCAGTCGGCGCAACATAACCGAGTCGTCGTAGCACACGTTGATATAATCGGCAGAAGAAGGATTTGCATCCTGGTTGTCATCCAAGGCAATGCGTATGTCGCGTCGTTCGCGCAGCAGTTTGTGTCCCAAATTGGTTACAAAGCGCATGGTATCGGCTTCGTTGGCACAGTCGGTTATATCAAGATTGCGATAAGCCTGGACTTCTCCCGCCGAATCGAGCACAATAACGGGAATTGTGTTGTTTCCGTTAATAACCTTAAGCACAAGGTTTATGTCGGTGTTCTCGTCGGCACGGTTGAGGGTGCGCATTGCCTCTGCCCATACCTCCATTTTGTTGTGCTCCTCCTTGGCAAGGTCGCTAATGAGGAAATGGGACACAACAAGCGACGCCACGGCGATAATCACCGCAGCGAATACAAGTATAATCTTAACTCTACGTATTTGGTCGGTCCATTGCATATATATAGAATAACGTTCTTAATGGCAGATTATTATCAAACGGACCAATTTCTTTATAGCTACATCACCAATAATTGCTATCCACCACTTTATTGGCTCCACTCTCTGCAGCCGCCTCTGTTGGCGCATTATTGGCATTGGCAACTTGTCGCTCGTGCGTCATTATGCCTATCATTATCATCAGAAGCAGAGCAACAACTGCAAGCACAGTGTTGACAATCGTCGACAATCTGCCATTGCTTGCCACCATTTTCTTTAATCTTTCTATATCTGCAGGTCGGCGTGCCCGGTCGGTATCGGCACACAGCTGTCCTATCTTAGCCAGTTGCTTGCAATGGGCAGCCTCGGCCATATTTTCCAGCACCTTGCCAAAAGAATAGATATCGGCACTTGGGTCGCTTTGCGCATCGGGTTGCAACTGTTCGGGAGCCATATATCCGCGTGTACCGGCAGGAAGCTTAAGTACACAGAAGGTCTCGCTGTCGGATAACCCGAAGTCGATAAGCTTTACATCGCCACCTCTATGCGTTATCATTATGTTCAACGGCTTTATGTCACGGTGAACTATCTGCTTGGCGTGCATGTATTCCATAGCGTCGAGCAGTTGGAGAGCTATTCTTATAGCCGTCTTCTTATTGACGTTTCCCGACGACACAAGCGACTCGAGCGTTTCTCCATCCACATATTCCATGACAATACACTCGCCAAGGTCGCCCACCAGCTCCATGCTTATGGTGCGGCAGATGTTGGGATGGTCGAGTTGCAATCCTATCTCAAACTCCTTCATCAGAGCCTGACGGTATACAGGAGTGTAGATAAAGTCGGGTTTAAGACATTTCAGCACATAACGCTTGCCGTATCTTACGGCTGTGAACATGCGTGTATAGCCCGATTTGGACACATAGCACTCGCTGATGTTAGAGAAGTCGCTGTCAAGACGCGAGGATACAAATCCCGACTCTTTGTCTATGTTAGCCACATATCCCGATGTGGACTGTGTGTCATTATCAATCATACATCTTGTTATTTATCTTTCGCACTATTGACAGACCGCCATTGCGTCCCGCCACAAACAGAGTTGTGCGCTCTCCATCACGCTCTAAATAGGGCAGGTACAAAGGCTGACCCTTTATGAAGCATCCGGTAACGAAGCGGTCGTTGGGCCTTACCTTACTGTTTAGCGCGCTCTCTACCTTGTATGTACTGTTGCCAAGATACTCAAGACGAAGCAAGCGGTTGGGCGCCCACCCTATCTCTATCACATCGCCACACCTAAGGTCGCTGCTTACAAGCTGACCAGCATTAAAAAACGAGGAGTTGTAGCGAGTGCTTGTCTTAAGCCACGACACAAACGAGGCATAGTCTTTATGACCTATATATATGGCAAGCAAGTCGAGTGTTTGCACACGAGGCTTGTGACTATCGCCAACATAACCGTAAAGACGTTTCATTGTCGACGACGACACTGCTATATTATTCTTTCGCTGCAACGACAACGAGAACTCGTCGAAGTCGGTTGTCGTGGACAACTTCTTGCCATATCGTTCTTCAACAAGCAGTTTTAATTCTTCTATTTCAGGTGTATTCATTGTTGTTCTGTTTTTATAAATCATCCACTATATTCGCAAACACTTTCCACAGAGCATTGTTCCTATAGAAGGGCTTACGACCTTTAGGCACATGCAAGCGGCATGTTTTGGTAAAATCATTGCCCGATGTAGCGAATGTGTTTTTATAGCATACCGGCGGCATTGGAGCACTTATATAAAGGTTGGCGAGCGGACAACCCGAGAACACATACTCTGATATAAGCTCCACGTTCTCGCCCAAACGCACAGATGTCAGGTTGGCGCATTTCTGGAATGTGCCTGTAGGCAACTGCAATAGAGTAGATGGCATAACCACTTCCTTTACCTTGCTGTTGTAGAACACGCATTGTCCTATCTCTTTCAGACCATCGGCAAATACAAATCTCTCGATATTGCAGTCGCGAAATGCATAGTCGCCAATAGTTGTAACCGTTGACGGCAACGTAAACTCGCCCTTCTTGCCCATAGGGAACCAAAGTATACCCGTGCCGTCACCATTCATTAACACCCCGTCTACACTTGAATAATTGGTATTGGCAGCCGATACACTGATGCTTTCAAGCGAGGTACAACCTGCAGATGGAATAAGTTCTGCTACCGATGCAGGCACCGTTATACTGCACAGTGACGTACAATCCTTGAAGGCGTCTTTTTCTATCTTTACCGTTTCCATAGGCAACTGTATGTTCCTCAACCCCGAGCACGACTGGAAAAGAGCTGTACCCACTACATCGTCCTCGGTATATCTCGACGCTCCATAAGCAGCTCCACCTGCAACAATACGTGCTCCCGACATGTCGATATCCGCAAGTTTTCCTTCTGTAGGATTGTCTTCAAAGTCGCGTCCTGCCATAGCACGCAACGTGCGAAGGTCGTCGCCATTGAGCGGTCCAGCCAATGATATGGCTGTGTATTTGGATATATTGTTGCCAATAAGCGTAGACAGTACACCTGCCTCGCCAAGCACCACTGCCGACGATGTTGTGTACATTATAGCATCACCCACAGCCTCGCCATTCCGGTTTGTGGCAAACGGCTTTATGCTATATGTGGTATTGGGCAGCAAACCATCAATCAGCAAATGAAAAATGCCTTTCTCATCTGCCACGCCTGTCTGCACAAACGATTGTTCTTCAGCAGTGTTGCCACTGTCTTGACAAGCCACACGGCATCCGCTAAGGGTTATAGGGTCGCCTCCATCATCCTCAATGCTATAGCCAATGATTACACTCATCGGACTACTGCTCAACACATCAGCCTTGCCAACAGTAGGCCTGTTGTTGGGCATTGTGCTAAAGCTTAGCATTTCGCCTTGCAAAGATGCTGTGCCATTGCTGCCTTGCAGCATATAATAATAGGTGGTGCCTGGCGTTAAGCCTACGATATGCAGACTAACATTGCCGTCTGCCCCGTCAATGGCATCTTGCTTAAGCGCCATACTCTCATTACTGCCATAACTAAACCATAAATGCGGCATGTCTACACCTTCTGCCACACTGCACTTGCCATACAATGTAGCCTCTGTGCGACTTATGTCTGCTGCTTGAAGGGTATGCAACAGAGGCTCTATGTTATCAGGCTTGTCGCTGCTGCACGACGCCAGTAGCAACACGACACTTATTAATATATAGTATAATCGATTTTTCATCACAATAGCTTACTTGCGTTTTGTTATAACTCTTGCTTTGCCAATACATATTCCTACACCAACACATCCCTGCCAATGTTTGCCAGCTATATTCAATGCCGATGCGCTGAAACTTAGTCGACCAACAGATATAAGGATACCCAATTCAGCCGTAAAGCCTTTATATGAAAATGCGTCATTGCGCAGCCAACCACCACCCTCGCTTTCGGCCAATTGCCATACTGTAGTGTTGCGACCATAGCCTACTCCTTCGAATATATTCATAATTCTGCCAAGCCTGTGTATAGCTCCAATGGTAAGTGTGTAGCTTGATGTCTCGGTGCATCCTGTGTAGTATGGCATGTTGTCATAAGTTGGTCGATAGCCTTCACGGTTGCAACTACCCACTGTATTATGGGTTGATTGCATATTGCTGGCTATATGTACATAGGCTCCATGCCGGCGCATAATGGCTGCCATTATACCCCACGATGGTCCGTCAGTATACATTGAAGCGGTGAGTAGAGTATATCCATGAAGCTGGACAACACGTTTTATTGGTGCAACAGTTACAGTATCCACAACCGTTTGGGTATAGACAATGGTGTCGTGCTTCTCCAATATACGGGGCTGAGGCACACGAATACGCATCTCGTAAGTCATGCGACTCTCAAGTTTCACGCCCAATGAATAATTGCGCAACACGCCCCATCGCGGATGTTTAATAGTTAGCATCTTGGTGCCTTTAGGCAGAAAAAGCCATATCTCGCCAACCTCATCACGTCGTTTTACAATACCTAACGGCGAAGAGAAAGCAAAGTCGGCAGGAGCCACAACCTTGACAAGGGCACATGCCTCGCCATTCAAGTCGCGCACAGCATCGATAAAAGCCGTTACATCTGTGGGCAACTGTCTGAAACTCTCGACTGTGAACATGCTGTCAACAGCCATTGAAGTGTCTTTCTGTATAGCTGCCCTTGCATCTTGCATGGCAAGACATGACAAAGCTACCGCGTACGCCACATACAAGAATATACTATGCAACGTAAGCGAGATACGGACTGTCGCTTTCTTATACTTTCTCATAAAACATATGTTTTTTCTATTCAAGATTAAAGTCGGATATATCCACCACCCCATCACTACCAGCCACAGTGGCAGACGGTTGCCATGTGCGCACATGTATCAGCGGCATTGACGCATTGCGGAAGTCCCATAACAGAAACAGGTAGCCATCGTCGGCATAGCGGTCACTACTATAGCGTTGGCGCAAGGACACTCCATATATGCCGTCCATAGTGGGATGACGCACTATGCGAAATTCGGAGAACTTTACGTCCACCTGCTTGTTAATGGCAAACACCTTTGAGAGCCGCGACAGATAGTCGCGCTTGGTGTGCAAGGCATAACTAACCTTACCGTCGGCCTCAACCTTTGCCGCATTCTTCGAAGACTTTACCACATTGCCAACTATTATCAAAGCCTCATCGCTGAACACCTGATACAGAAAGTCGATATCCTTAGTGGTGTATGCCGTGCGCAGATGTTCACAGTAGTTGAGTATCTGCCTACGGCGCGTGGCATCGGTCTCTGCAAGCTTACCCTTAATAATCTTGGCGGCCTCGGCATAAAACGGACTACTCTTGGCCATTGTCCTTATATCGGTATTAGGAATTTTCACCTCACTACGATTGATTGAATGCTGCTGTGGTGCAGAAAGAGTCTCCACCTTATTATTATCAATAACCGAGGCCTTTTCCTCTGGCACCGACATAGCCGAATGTTGTGTATCAGATGCGACATTAGCCTCAAACGCCACTATGCCATCTGTGCCTACATATCCCTCACGCCCTGTAGACATCTCGCGAAACCGCAGTCTGCCACCACGGAAATGTGTGTCGAGCAAACAACCACGCAATGGTATGCGAAAAGCCACATTGCCTTTGGCATCCTCCACAATATACTGTTTGCCGCCATTAGACAATGTCTGCTCTACAAGCTGCATGCCTTCGCTCATGCCATATCGTGTCTGCGACACCACTTCCTTATAATCTCCAAAGGGCAGCAGCCATAAAGCTACTGCCCAAAGAGAGAGTATCAGCACAAGGGCCGATAATATGTATGTTAGTTTATTCATTCAATATGTGTTATTGCCAATTCTCTATCTCACCACCAATCTCTATCTTAACCTGGTCGGGATTGTTGGTTATGACAAGGTTGACAAGATGCTCCATGCCTGGCTTGAACTGGAACTTGCTCTCGAAAAGATAGCTCACGCCATTCATCACAACCTCGATAAGAGGCATACGATTGTCTATTCGCTGCGGAACAATAATGGCTGAGTAGGTTGTGGCACCATCTTGATGGGCAACGATAGTATGTCTGGTGCCCTTGACATAGCGCGTTACAACTCCCGCCTGCAAGTCTACAGTGGCTGTGGGTACTGTGTTGTGTATATAAACATCAGCAGTGGCAGGCATATCTCCCTCAAAATCCTCACCCTTCACCAAGCGTATCTTGAGCTTGCTCATTATATGCTTGAAGGTAAGGCTAACGGGCGAAGCCGATGCTTTGATGTTCTTGCTTGAGGCAAAGAGCAAGTCACTTGCCTCGTATCCACCAAGCGATGTAGCTGTCTTGACCGTTCTTTGATCGGTGCTTACACTGAATTGCTGGTCCTCTATACTGCCCACATTATTTATATATGGATAGTAGGCATAGGCATTGTATGTGCCATCGTCCCAGTAGAGAGGTCGTGCTGCATTCCACTTGCTGCCGTCATAGGTCATTGCCTCATTGTTGACAAGATTGCCGCCAATCTCTAATGGCGCGTCGGCCAATGCCACATACAAACCAATACGGTCGCCTTGCTCAAAGGCGGTAGACGTAGCTCGTGTCTGCCCAGGATGACATACTGTGAATGTCATTGGCGTAGACTTGGCATCCTTATACTGTGGCTCGGCATCGTCGCCGCAAGCCACAAGCCCCATCATCGACAGAGCCAGGCATAGACTACTTATTATATGTTTGTTCATACTTTAATATCTACAAAATTACACATTTATTTTTACACACCAATATATTTCGTCTATCAACAAGCCTACTAACGACGATGTCGTCTCACTTTTGACATCTTCAGCGGATTGCCTTTGTGAATCTTTGGAGCATGCTGATAGGTATGGGCAGTGCGCTTGTCGTTGACATCGATGCTACGTGTAACAGTGCCGGCATCTCGCTTGTCGTTCTTTACGAATTCCTCAAAAGAATATGGCTCGCCAGCATATCGCTTGATACGCTTAACAATGCTCTCGCGACTTATGGTGCTATAATATGGTATATCGTTGTTCATACAAGAGTTTGCCTCAGAGCGGAACACACCACGGTTGTGCATATAGCCACCCTCATAAATATCTACGATGTCGCTGTAACGGTCGTCGAAGATGAGATGGCTCCAGCCTACACTGTGCATCTTGCCAGTAAGCTCAAGGTTGTCGAACCAACCAAGTGATTTGGCTCCGTTTAATTCATTCACATGTCCGCAACAAGTACAATCGCAGAAGTCGATAAAGGCATTATGATAGATGTATTCATCGCCAAGTTTGCCAAAACCATGACCTCCAGCCTCATGTTGTACCACTCCGCGTGTGTCGAGAGGATAGCCATACGTGCTAAGAGGACAGAATGCTATAGCTGCTCCACTTTCCCACATCTGGCATATGCCACCATAGTCGGTTGAGTTGGGCACTATGATGATAAGCGTCTGGTTAAGGTTACCCTTGTTTACAGTGGGGGCGCCCAAAGAATAATCAAACACTTCGTCATAATCGGCCTTTAAACCTACGCCACCTGTAAAGGTAGTATTGAATCGGTTGTAGCGGATGGTATTAACAGTACCCACACCACTTTCTGTAGAAAGCGGGAAGGCTGTGTATACATTAAAGTAATTGCGGTAGGTCTTGTATGGCTCTATACCAAAGAAATACTCCACCTCTTGCTTTATGGTCTTAAGATATTCGCCGCTGGCAATGTCCTTAGCGTTGAATCCATCGCCTAACAACACGATGTTTATACCACCATTGTTACCCTTGGTAGCCTTTTGCAAGGTGAGCCATTCGTTCTCACCATATTGATAACCATACTGTGAAACGTTGCATTCGTGGGTATATTCCTTGTCTTTTAAGCGGAACACCACCTTTCCGTTACGGCTACCAGCATTCTTTGCCATACCCTTGATTGTTAGGGTAACTTCTGTTTTCTTGTTACCACTGGCAGGAGAAACCTCACACCAATCAGGCTTGCTGGCAACTTCCCATTCGCCCTCAGCATTAATTACCAGATTCTGCTTATGCTCTGTACTTAAAGCACATGCTACAGATGGTCGGCAAACAAGCTCATGATGAGCAGCTATGCGCTTGAAGTCGCACCAGCCTGGTGCTGCCTGATATTGTGATACAGCTGATTCTGGAACTTCGAGAGTGAAGTTGTCTTTGGCAATACCATCGAAAGCACCACTTTCAATACGAGCAGGCATGGTACCTTTGCATCTAATAGATGTAATTCCGAAACATTCGTTGAATGCCCCTTGACGTATTGTTTCCATAGATTCCGGAAAGATAATACCTTCTAACATCCTACAGTTTGCAAACGCACTTTCACCAACACTTTCCACTTCATCAGGAATGTCAAGCACTCCCATCAATCGCCAGTTGTTGGCAAAAGCACTGCTACCGATATGAGTAAGGGTAGAAGGTAATGTTAACACTCCCGAAAAGTCGTTGTTACAGAATGCATTGTTTGAAATTACTTTTAGGCTTTTAGGCAAGTGTAATTCGCCTTTGAAATGACAGTCAGCAAAAGCATCGTTTGCAATATTGCTTATGCCATCATGTAAAGTCAATATTCCATTAAAACCACAGTTATGAAATGCTTCAGATGGAAGTGCGGTAACACCTTGTGGTATTGTTAATGAGCCTGTGAGTCCAATACAACCAGAAAACGCACAATTACCCAACCTCTTAAGTTTTGCAGGTAATCTTAATTCACCATATAATCCCCCACATTCATTGAAGCAATATCCTCTGATTAATTCCAAATTATCAGGTAATGTTAAATTTCCCGTTAGGTTTCTACAACCTTGGAATACGCCACCATAATAGTCAGTTCCCTCATCTCCCATATCATCTTTTCCTCTATTTCCTAATTTTTTAAGAGTAGATGGAAGAGATAGAATTCCATTTAGTCCTACACAACCATTGAAAGCTCCACGTCTAATTTCTGTTACACCTTCAGGAATCAAAAGTGAACCAGACAGATATTTGCAACCATAGAACGCATTTGAGCCAATAGATCTTAAGGTATCAGGAAGAACTATCCTATTAAGACTATTGCTTCCTTGATTAGTCTGAATGAAATAGAATGCACTATTTGGAATTTGATCATCCATATTTTCTTCATACTCTTCATTCGTTCCCCATGCTTTGATTCGAACTTCTTTCAAATTTAATGCCGACAAATGTGTCATGCTATCTCTCATAAAGTAGAAATCCTGTGCATTAATCTGACCCGTAATCTTAAGATTTCGCACCTGTGTATAATCCTTATGAGCAGCAGTAATGGCATTCTTCAGTCCTCCAGGAGTAGAATTGATGACAACATACTCCTTTGCCGTTGCATCATGGCTCACAAGGTCATTCTCCCAAGGAGTGATGCTCTCGCTAATAAGAGTAAGACTGTATTTTCCGCTACCTGCCTTCTTGTCTACCCTGATGCTGAACTTCATCATCTTGCCTGAGATGTATGTAAGGTTCTCGTTCTTGGTAAACTTATAAGGTACACCTCCTATGGTTATGCTGAAAAGCGTAGTGCCTGCATTCACTGTCTGAGGCACAACAATAGTGCGCCACTCATCGCCAACACGCGAAGGTATTGTAGCAGTCTGCTCCACTCCACCTGCCACACTAACAGTTCCGTCAGCCATGTTTATGCTTGCCTTGCGTGCAACATTGGTAGTAAGCACTATCTTCTCTGTATTTGCCCATTCGCCATTAGCAAAGCCATCACCCTGAACCAAAGTAACACAAGCATTAGACATACGGTGCTTCATAGGCAGACGTATTACACTTGTGGTAGGTGCCACATCTGCCACCTTGCCCCATAGGAAATCGCTTGCCTCGTATCCACCCATATTACCATTCTCTGATACACGATTCTGGTCGCGTTGCACCTCAAACTGATAATCGTCTATGCTTTCTGGATTGGCAAAAGGATAATAGCCATACACATCAATATGCGTATGCTTGTCTTTCCAAAATAGGTCGTAGGCAGAATTCCACTTATAATTAGGCTCATCGAATGTATGGCGCACATTATCGCCACGATTGCCGCTAACCTTAAGTGTACCAGGAGTGCCACCCTCGTAATCTACAATATACACACCCATGACATCACCATCGCAGAAACCATTGTCGTTGACACGTGTCACTGCCAATTGGTCTATATCACCAGATAACTGTATGCGGTCTTCACCATGCTGCCTACTGGCTTCGTCGAAGATATTGTCGGAGCATCCAGCAAACAACAGGCTAATAACCGTAACAGATATATATAATAATGTGTTTGTGTGGTTCTTCTTCATAATCATTCAATAGATTTAATGTTGTAAGAAACGTAAAGGTTTAACTTGCGGTTCCGCCATTGTCTATGCCGTCATCCTCCCATGCACCAATAGTAACATTAACGCCACTGCTGGTCTTGGAAAGAGTAACTGTAAATGTATTGCGTTTGCCACTTACAAATGTGAACGCCTTTGCAAGATTAAAGTCACGTCCGTTTACATTTACTGTTATAAGATTGCCTTGCGCCACTTCCTGAGGAACAACAATGGCACGATAGACACTTCCGTCCTTATATGGCTTTACGCTTGTAGCCGAACCAACTGCCTTAACAGCCGACGACGCAAGGTCTACAGTGGCAGATGTGCGTAGATTGTTAATGCTTACCGATATATTTGAAGCTGCCAACGATGCTTCTGTAAATCCATCACCAGCCTTAAGCACAATAGCCATCTGACTCATCAAGTGTTTTGCCTGTATATTCACAGCCGACACTGTAGGAACTACATTATAAGTTGCACCCACAAGCAAGTCACCAGCCTTATATAATTCAACTGTGCTTTGGTCGGCTTCCACACTGAAAGGCATGTCATTGACACTCGATAACGAACTGCGATAAGGATAATACAGATAGAAGTCGGCATTTGTCTTATCGTCTTTCCAATATACAGGTGTAGCAGGTGTCCATGTAGACGAATAGATATATTGCATATTATCCACATAGTTGCCTGTAGTCTTCAATGCCTGAGAAGAACCGTCGGCATTGCGGTTTACAACAAACAGTCCTACCTTATCGCCACTCTCAAACGCTGTCTCCGTGGCACGTGTTATTGCTGTGTTGATATTTATTGGCAACTGAACATTTGGCTTGTCTGGCTTAGACGGATTGGGAACATCAGGTTCATCACCACCACCAGACGAACAAGAGAATAAAGCAACGCATAAGGCCGCAAGAAAAGAGAGCTTTTTCATTCGCATAAATTTTAAGTTAAACAAAATGTTTTACATTTTTTTGCAAAAGTACACAAAATATGCAAACCTGTCAAGTTCATAACAGTTCACAAATAGAAATATATACAATAATAAAGATATACAATAAAGGCAGCAACCCTTTGTTGAGAGTTACCGCCCAGATTTACAGCGCAAGCTTTGCAATAAACGGAGCTATGATTTCAGCTGCCTTTTCGAGATATTCTCTGTCCATGTCGTCGAATGTGGACAGTTCGGTGCTGTCAATGTCTATCTCACCTACTACTATGCCTTCTGAAAAGATAGGAACAACAACCTCTGATCTTGACAACGACGAACATGCTATATGACCGGGAAACTCTTCCACATCCTCTACCACAATACTGCGGCCTTCCTTCCAAGCAGTGCCACAAACACCACGTCCATGCTTTATCCTTGTACACGCTGGAGTGCCCTGGAAAGGTCCGAGAACCAACTCATTGCCATCGACAATATAAAAGCCTACCCAGAAATACTCCTTAGGGAAGACCATCTTCATCACCGCAGCACAATTCGATAGCACGCTTATGGCTTTGTCTTCTACATTTGCAAACACCTCTATCTGTGATAGAAGTTCACAATATTTTGACTGTTTATCCATTTTATAAGAGTTTTCCACAAAAATAGCAATTTTATCTTGTATAAAAGATAAATGATTACAAAAGTTTGGAGGTTATCATTTTTAAATGTATCTTCGCAGATATAAGGCATAAACGAGGCAAATAGGAGGCAACAGATATGACAGACAGCAGATTTAGAAGACTGCCAGTAGGCATTCAGTCGTTCAAAGTTATCAGAGAGGAGAACTATCTCTACGTTGACAAGAGCGACATTGTATGGAACATGGTAAACTTGGGGGATAAGTATAACTACTTGAGTCGCCCACGTCGATTCGGCAAGTCTGTGCTTGTCGATACGCTGGAGTCGTACCTTGAAGGCAGAAAAGACCTGTTCGAAGGACTGAAGATTATGCAACTGGAGAAAGACTGGAAACAATATCCCGTCATACGTCTTGACATGAGCCGTGGAGGTGCCAACGAAGATACTCTGCGCTCTTACCTGAACCTGCGCTTTAAGGATTATGAGGAGAAATACAACATTACTCCTGATCCTACAGCCATGCTTGCCGACCGCTTTCATGCAATTATAGCCACTGCCTATAAGCAGACGGGACTAAGAGTAGCTGTCCTCATAGACGAATACGACTCTCCCTTGCAACATTCATGGAGAACTCCAGAACACGAGAAATGCACGGGGGTATACCGTGAAGTGTTTGCCATACTAAAGGCAGACGACGAATACGAACATTTTATTTTCATCACTGGCATCACCAAGTTCACCCAAATATCTCTCTTCTCCGTCCTCAACAATCTGTCCAACATCAGCTTCATGCCTGAATATGCTACTATATGCGGCATCACAGAGGAGGAGATAAAAGAAAACTTTATGCCTGAACTCAAACAGATGAGCGAAGCAAACAACTGGTCTGTACAGGAGACTCACGACCGACTGAAAGCATATTACGACGGCTATCACTTCAGCCGTCGCAACATGGTGGATGTTTACAATCCATACAGTCTGGTCAATGCGTTGAAATCAAAAGAAATAATTAATTTCTGGGCATCATCCGGAGCAACATCACTCCTCCCTAAGTTTATTGACAATGCAGAACTTCGTCTCAGCAAATTTGAGAATTGTTCTGTAATGCGCAACACCCTTGAACTGTCTGATGTCTCTGGAGGCGGTGCCGAACTGTTCCTATATCAGTCAGGGTATCTCACAATAAAGGATAGTGATGAGTTTGGCTATATCTTAGGGTTCCCGAATGAGGAAGTTAAGCAAGCCCTATATGAAACTGTACTGCCTGCTCTTGCTATGCGTTCAGAAAGCGAAATTCTGTCGCTACAAGCTTGCTTGTACAGATATTTGGGCACTGGCCAAATAGACGAAGCTATGAAGTCGTTAAAAGCCCTCATCGCTGACGTTCCATACAGCAACAAGAAACTTGCATCTATGGATATGGAGGAACGCTACCGCCTTATCATCAGCACCATTCTCAATGCTATAGGCTTGAATGTAGAGGTAGAAAAGATGATATCTACTGGGAGAATCGACATGACGGTGAAGACCTCACGCTATATCTATGTCATCGAACTGAAATTACGTAACAACGGTGGCAAAGATGCTGCCACTAAGCAAATCCTCAACCGCCAATACATGGAACCTTTCAAGGCTGACAAGCGCAAAGTAATAGGACTTGGCATCGAACTTGACGAAGAAGGAAAGGGACTTCTGGATTGGAAGAGAGCAGAATAAACGTTTTTTATAATGAATAAAAATAAGGTGTCGCCCCTTTGCTTTAAGACATAGAGGCGACACCTTATTATATATATACTATAATACTGTCATTTTTATTGTCTGAACATGACAGCAATCTTACACTCTGACTCCACAGCTTGACCGTCTTTATGGGCAGGTATGAACACTGGCATTGACTTTACAACGCGCAAAGCCTCGTCATTGAAAACTTCATCGTCAGAGGAGAATATCTCACAATCGGTTATTTTACCATTTGTGCCAACATGAGCATTCACAATAACTTGTCCCTCTTTCTTCATTTTCTTGGCAGCCTCAGGCATGCGTATATTATTCTTGATATATGAGCGCATGGCTTCAAAGCCACCAGGAAATTGAGGTATCTCTGATGGACTGGAGAGCTGGATATTCGATACGTTTTCTGTCTTTACAGTGTCCGTTTTCTGTTCTTCAATAATAAGTTTCGGCTCGTCAGTTTTCTGTTTTGTCTTTTTGTTGGTGCATGCCCCCAAAACAAGGGCAGCACAAACAAAAAGTAATAGCTTATAGCGTTTCATTCTACATTGCTTTATTTAACAACTTTCTTTCCGTTCACGATAAACACGCCATTACCAACAGCGTTGATATCGTTGCCAAGGTAAACTCCGTCAATTGAGAATACGCGGTTGTCAACATTCTTGTTGTCATTAACGACACCGGCAATAGCAGTTTCGCCACCACCCATAAAGTCGAAATCTACACTACCATCGTTATTTTGCTTGATGTTGGTAATAGGCTTTGACATGTGTGTGCCGCCATTGTAAATCACCGCGGCAGGAACAGAAGAATTGGTAAGCTCATTATTGCCATTGTAGGGATATAGGTCGCCGTATGATGTGTCCTTACCGTTTGCATTACGGTCATTGTCTGCACAGAACAAAGTGAGACGCTCATGATCGTTCTTCAAGTTTGAATAGTTGCATATAGTATTTACAACATTGTAGCCCCATAACTTTGCGTCATAGTCAACATGTGTTATCATCAAGCCACTTGATGGCAATTGAGTATCCCACAAACCTACATTATTCTGTCGGTTCTCCAATAGATAATACTCATTAGGTTCAGCGTCATTATATATAACGTATGTATGTCCGTATTCTTCATCTTGGGGCTTTACACCCTTTACAGTAGTCGGCTTGTTAAGAACTGTTGGCTGAAGCCATCCCGCAAACCATTTCTCGTATGCAGTGAAATTTGGTGGGCAGAAACTGCCACCATTGTAACTGCCTGTGTCCATTAAGTCCCATAATGACATACCTAAGTTTCCTCCATAAGCTGTATCATACATGTCGGGATAGCCAAGACAATGGGCAAACTCATGACAGAGTGTACCAATACCTGCACGTGCAGATCCAAGAAGCTCTGGACCACAAGCGTAGGTATTTACTGCTACGCGATTGCCGTTTGCATCATAGTCGTTGCTTGGATACGAAGTTCCAACTTCACTATTTGAGAGACTCGATTCATGTGGCCATATAGTATTGCTGTCGCTACCGTCTGCCTGACCATGTCCTGCAAAAAGCACATAAACTTGGTCAACATAACCGTTACCTGTCCAATCGTAGTCGGCGAAATTTACATCAGCATCAGCCATACGCACAGCCTCAAGAATCATTGTTCCACGGCGTATATCTTTACTGTTACCCTGGTCTGCACCATAGTAAGCCACTTTCTTGCTTAAAGTATACGGACCCACTACGTCGAAGTCAAGCTCAAACTGATTGTTTGACTGATTCAAGAAATAATCTTTCACAGTTCCTACGAATCCACGACGTGTGTGTGTCTTTGTCAATGGGCCGTTAACATAGCCGTTGACAAATTTCTGGTTGTAGCCAAGACCAAACTTTGTATCTTGATATTCAACAAGAATTATAATACCCTTCTTCTTACCGATGATTGGTTCTGATGGTTGACCAATACGAGCTGGGGACTTTCTTAATCCTTTACGCTCAGCATTTGCAATCATGCGTAATGAATCACCACGGAGTTTTATCTGTTTAAAATCAGCTTTCACATAGCGATTGCTGCTATTTTCCATAAGATCATAACAGATGCCATCAGCATCCTTAAAATAATGACAAAACTCGTCGCCTTGCAACTGAGCACGCACCTGAGTGCCATCAGCGAGTGTTATGGTGCGCCAAACACCTGGCATAGCCGGCACAGCACTTGCCGACATCACGCTGCAAGCCATTGCAGCTGAAAGAAAAAATTTACTTATTAGCTTCATAAAATTTTACGATTAATATTTTGCAAAAGATACATTAAAATCAACAGACAACAAAAACAGAATAATTGTTTTAGCAATTTCTTACTTAATGAAAATAATATATACTGCCCATATACTAAAAAATCTCCAAACAAAAAAATGTCGGGAGATTTTTTAGTATATGCAGTATATGCATTAGTAAGCAAACTTCTTAAGACGGCTTATCTTAGATTTATTGAAACTCTTATGCACTGCGTTAGCATTGAAGTCCTTACGGAAGATATACTTACGCTCTGCAGCTATCTTCTTAGCAGATGCCATTGCAGCCTTAGCAGCAGATGCATTACGGTCGAGCACCTCATAGGTGTCAAGCTCTGTAATACCGAAATTGCCAGGACCTTCAGATGTTCGGGTACAGAAATTGAGGACGAAAGTGTAAATGTCCTTGTCTGCATTATAGTTAGAGTGCCATCCATATTGGTCAAGTTGTGCAGCAAAGTCGGCGTCTACTTCCAAGAACCATGTATATAGGTCGGCAACAAGAATATCGAGGTTGTCATTTGGAATACCTGTCTTCTGTGGCTCAACTGTAATTACACCATCTTCATTCACTGAGAAGTAGAGATCGTAGCCCTCAACGAGGTAAGGTGAAATCTTAAACTTAGTAGGATCGACAGTACCCTGCGAGAGGATTGCCTCCTGCTCTTGAGCTTCTTCTACTATCATTCCATTAGGTTTCTTCCAGAAATTCGAGCTAACATCCTTATATCCTATGGTATAGGTACCAGCTGCCACTTCCTTGTAACTCTCCTCTGCAGAACCATCCTTACTTGACTTAAGCTTGTATTCGAAACCCTCTGTACGTACAGCCTCGCCTGCTCCATTGTAGATTACACAAACGAGTGTATAATTGCCAGTCTCAGTATAGGCAACGTTGACAGAGCCAGAAGCTGTAGCCTCAGCAGCCTCAATAGAGCCATCGATGATACCATTTGCAGTTGCAGTAGCGTTAGAAGAAGCAACAAGTGCATACTTCACCAAAGCAACATCATCACCAAGTGTGAGGTTGAATGTAGCATAGTCGTTGTTGTCTACATCGGTGAAACGACCCTGATATTCAGCAGTAAGTGCATAGTCGGCAATGATATTACCAGGAAGACCAATTGCAAAGAGACCATTCTTTGCAGCAGTACGGTAGGCACCATCCTGAAGCTCTGAAGCTGCGATACAAACAGCCTCTTTCGGGAATGTTATTACACCATCCTTCATTACACCAAAGTACTGTGGGAACTGCTGCTTAACCAACTCCATAATCTGTTCGTCAGTCTTACCTGGGAGATTGCTACGTGAGTTCTGCAAAATCATCCAAGGTGTTCCACAGAGTATAAATTCGCCAACACCTGCCTCAGCTACATAGCTCATACCAGTATGGCATTCCTTAAGATATACAGCATTCGGGTCGGTGGCGTCAATCACCCAATTGTGATCAACACTTGAGTCGTATTTGAAAGCACATGCAGAACCATCCTTCTTGGCAGCCTCAGCCTCCTGAGTATACCAATCTTCATAAGGGTTAACGATGTTATACATACCTTCCTTAACAGCACTCTTCTGAATCTTAACATCCCATACAGGAGCACCGCCTGTGAACTGGAAGAGTGCAGTGATGGCGTCGTCACGCATCTTACCTTTTGACTTGTTGGTAGGAATATCAGTCCACTCATTAGCACCAGCCTTGAATGACAAAGTGGTTATGCCATAAGTGGAATCCAAACCATCGCCAACTACAGAGATGGTACCACCAGTATAAACTCCATACTCAGCCTTTGCAGGATCGTATGTTATATCGATTGGAGCATCGGCAGAACCATCGGCAAATGTCACCTGTGCAGGAACTGTGAAAATGTTACCCTCACCAGGAGCGTATGACAGAGATACTGTCAGCTCGCCCTTTGTATCAACACGATGAAGTTGTATGATAAAGTTTGAAGCTGTCTTGCTGATGGTGATGACAGAATCCTGGTTGTTACTGAAATACACCTCTGTTCCAGAAACTTTTGCCGGAGTGTAATCGAAATCGTTTGTACACGCGCCAAGGACGAGTGCAACCAAACTCACCAGGAACAAATATGAAACTTTTGCTATATTTTTCATAATCATTTCTTGTTAGACATTAATTGTTTTCTTTCCAAGTAGGATACTTGTCGCTTGGATCTGGGTTGTTCCAACCAACAAGTGCCTGGTTGTTATCAGCCTCGTTGCGCACCATTGTGAGGTTCATCCATGCCGGACGACCATTGGTGTTGAAACGTGTCTCCTCATACCAGTTTGTGCCAGGATAACCACGTGTTACAGAGTAGTTAAGACGCTTGATATCGAAGAATGTCTGACCTTCACCCCAAAGTTCAACACGCTTTTGGAATACTATCTCCTCCACAACAGCGTCGGTAGAGCTTACCTTGCAGCTATAGTTAGGATCGCGATATGTCTTCATGAACTGTTCGAGCAACTGCTTGCCACGTGCCGCATCCTGATGAGCAGCAGCCTCAGCCTCGATAAAGTACATCTCCTCTACACGCATAACTGGATAAGCCGAAGCAGCACCTGCCTGAGAGTCTGTTGCGTTGCCATTTGCAGGACGGAATTTCAGAGAAGCGTATGAAGGCATATACTTATTGCAAAGATCCTTGATTGAAGGAATGTAGACATTCTTGCTTGCAATACTTGAACCTTCTGGAGCCTTATACATATACTTACGGAAGTCGGTGTCAGACATACGGTCATACATGCTGCGATCAATCATGTTGAACGGCATGTCCGAAGAGTTAACTCCAGTATAACCGAATGTTGTTTGGTTTGACAACCATGATACCCAGTTTACAATACCAGTCTTAACTTGGTCGCTCTCACTTGTAAGCTGCTCACCCCACATCCACTTAGAGATGTCGTTGAAGCCCTTAGTGTAGCTTGTGCAGTCAGCCTCAGTCATAGGTGATACACCAGCAGCGTTAATAGCCTTACGTGCATACTCCTCTGCCTTGGCATACTCCTCATTCCACATATAGAGACGAGCCTTCAGACCGTATACACAACCGAGAGAAGGAAGCACCTTACCCTTGGTATCTGTAAGGTTCACGATATACTTCTCGGCATTGTTGAGGTCTTCCTCAATAAACTTGTACATCTCCTCATGTGATACACGTGGATTGTTCAAGGCTGCCTCTTGGTCGGTGGTCTCCCTTACAATAGGCACTGTAAGACCCTTTACGTCATTACCATCAACATTGATGTTGCTTGTAACGTCTGTAGGAAGATACTCATACATACGTGCCATGTCGAGATATGCAAGAGCACGGTAAGCTAAACCTACACCAAGGTAGCCAAGCTGCTTGTCTGAAGCAGTCTCTGGATTCACAGAACCTACCACATTGTTGGCAGCGAGAACAAGACCGAAATAATACTGGTTGATATACTGTGGGAAGATATAACCGTCGCCCTGATATTTGTTGCGTGCCCAATAGTAGAAGTGGAATGCGTATCCGCTTGAAGTCTGACAGAGGTCGCCAGTCATAAGGTCGCGGATATACATCATTGCACTATAGCCAAAGCAGTTGTGATAATTGTCAATAAAGCCACCGTCAACCTCGTTCATTGTTGCAGGCACAGCCATCACCATAGCCTCAGCCGAAGCCGAAGAGCCCTGAATCTGCTCCTCAGTAGCAACTGTTGTAGGTTCGGTCACGTCCATACAGCCTGTGAGCGAGCTCATTGTGAGACCTGCTACAGCAAGTCCCACAAAAGAGCGATATATTCTATTCTTATTCATTATTTCTTGATTTTTATGTGTTACGAATGTTACAGCATATTAGAATGTGAGTGTGATACCGCCTGAAACAGTACGTATTGGACGATAGTAAGCGTTAGACGCACTACCAGTAATGCTCTGACGTGGGTCAAGACCCTGACGCTTTGACCATGTCCAAATGTTATCAGCCACACCATATACGCGAACCGACTGCAAGCCTAAGCTACGTAGCCAGCTCTTCGGCAATGTATAGCCGAGTGTGATGTTTGACAATGTCAAATAAGATGCGCTGATAAGGAAGCGATCAGAAGCCGAAGACATGTAAGAGTCGCCATACTGCCAACGTGGGATATTGCTGTTCTTGTTGTCTGCCGACCATGCATTCTGCATGTCAACATGGATTGCTGAACCTGCGCTTGAACTCATCAAGCCAGCGTATGTGCCATCATAAACCTGACCACCGAGCTGATACTGGAAGTCAACAGAGAAGTCGAAGCCCTTCCAAGAAACGCTTGTACCGAAACCACCATAGAAGTCAGGCAACACGTCACCACAGAGATAGTAATCGGCATCGCTATAAGTTGTTGTACTCTCCTGACCAACAACCTTACGGTGCTTAGATCCTTCGTAGTTATCATCTACAACCTGGTTGTTGTTGTTATAGTAAATGTACTGACCGTTTGCATCTGTCTCGTAAACATTTTTGTACCACATTGACTCACCAGTTTCAGCGTTCACGCCTGCATACTTCTTTGAGTAATATGTGAAGCGCGACTCACCCTCCTTGTAGAAGAAAGAACCACTTGAGTAGCCAAGTCCGATACCCTCCTTATAATTCTTCTTACGGTCGGCAGAGAGCTTTGTAATCTCATTGTGGTTAGATGTAACGTTAGCGTAGATATTCCATGTGAGATCCTTTGTGCGGATAACGTCACCGTGGAGGTCAATCTCGATACCATCGTTCTTCATGTTACCTACGTTGTCGTAGTAGCCGCTCCATCCGAATGACGGTGGCAAAGATACCCATGAGAGCATATCCTTTGTCATATTGCTATAATACTCGATACCACCTGTGATACGGCCTTTGAAGAGTGAGAAGTCGAAGCCCATGTTGAACTTACCATTCTTCTCCCAAGAGATTTTCTTGTTACCAAGTGAAGCAGGTGTCAAAGAAACATTGTCGCTTGAGTTCTTAATGCTGTAGTACGGTGTATAGAGGTAAGAGCCGATACCGTCGTTACCATTCTCACCATAAGAAGCCTTGAACTTAAGTTCGTCAACAAAAGGCACCTTGAACCAAGACTCGCGATGGATATTCCAACCGCCACCTACAGACCAGAATGTACCCCACCATGAATCCTGATGGAAACGTGAGGAAGCCTGACGCATTACAGATACAGAACCGAAGTAGCGTGTATCGTAGTTGTACATAATACGGCTGAGCCATGACTCTGTGTTGTACTCACTTGAAGATGAGTTACCACTGTCGAGAACCACAGCACCAGCAAGTTCCTTGTTGTTAACAGAGAACTGGTTGTGTCTCTTTGCAGAGAGTGCATAGCCATAAGCTCTATAGTACTCATGACCCAGCATCACCTCTATGTCATTCTTGCCATAGACCTGATGCCAGTTAAGACGCTGCTGGTAGTTGTAAGACCAATCACGATCGTGAGACTTAGCCACAACACCGTTGTTCGAAGCATACAGTCCGAAATACGGGTTGGTGGTACTAGTTGCACGATACTCGTTGAGGTATACGTTGTTGATTGAAGTGAATGTGAATCCATAAGGAAGACGAATCTCAGCACTACCAGTGGCATTCAATGTGTTACCCTCAACGTTGCTTGTATTCACAAGTGCATCAGAGATAGCGTTTGAACCGTTCATGTAAGGACGGAACGCAGCAACAGTGCCGTCTCCATAGTCGTATGCAGTGATGCCAGCCTCCTTGTTGAACATGATATTGCCTTCAGCGTCGCGCATGTAGATAGGATAGATAGGCGCGATATTGGTGAATGAGAACTTGTTGCCTGATGAGCCACCATCTCCATCGTTTCCGAGAGAGTTGTAGTTGTAATGGCCATAGCTGAAGTTTGCGCCCAAGCGCAACCAAGGCTTAACCTGATAGTCTGCCTTGAAACGTGATGTGAATCGCTTGTAGTCAGAAGCTGCAGTGATACCATCATTGCTAAGATAGTTTACTGAGCCATAGAAAGTACCCTTGTCGGTAGAACCGTTAGCTGTAATTGTGTATTCCTGACGGAGAGAGTTGTTGTAGATAACATCTTCCCAATCATCAGGAGTTAAATAATAACCGTTGGCAGAAATTGCACCGAGAGTGGCGTTAGGATTAAGCTTGCCGTTGGTACCAATCATCTGCTGACCGTTAGGAATAGTGTATACATTATAACCAAGACCATAAGTCTGGTTGTTGATAAGGTTGGTGTTAGCCCACTTCCAGGCCTCTGTCGGGTTCATGTGACCATAAAGATAGCCCACTATTGGATTGCCTTTGTCATCCTTACCAACTACACCTTTCTGCTGGTTTACTGCATAGTTATAGAGTCCCCTATACCACATTTCGTAGTAAGCGGCAGGATTCTTTATTGTCTCATACTCAGGAACAGCCTTTGAGTTAGAGCCCCACTTTGCATCAACAGTGATAACACCGTTCTGTCCACGCTGTCCACTCTTGGTAGTGATAAGTATAACACCGTTACCACCACGCGCACCGTAAAGGGCAGTAGAGGCAGCATCCTTCAATACTGTCATCGACTCTACGTCAGTAGGGTTGATATCATTGAGCGAGCCACCATAAGGCGAACCGTCAAGCACAATGAGAGGGTCGTTGCCTGCATTGATTGAGTTGTAGCCACGAATACGGATAGAAGGAGTAGAGCCTGGCTGACCTGACGCTGTGTTGAGCTGCACACCAGCAGCCTTACCTTTTAAAGCGTCCGCAGCATTAGTAACCTGCACTTTACCAATTTCCTTAGAGCCTACAACTGCAGCAGATCCAGTGAAAGACGACTTCTTCTGTGTACCATAGGCAATAACCATCACCTCGTCGATGCTATGCTGGTCAGTGTCAAGAACAACATTCATGTTCTTGCCTGCCTTTACTACCTTAGTAACCATACCGATATACGAGATCTCAATCTTAGCATTCTCAGGAACGTTAAGCGAGAAGCCACCGTTCACGTCGGTAACTGTACCAGCGGTCTTTGAGCCTACTACTTTGACAGTAGCACCGATAACCGGCTCGCCGTCTTCAGCAGAGGTGACCTTTCCGGAAACGTGAGTTTGTGCCATTGCCATTCCTATGCTAAGGAATAGACAGGCGATAAACGTCATGATTCTTTTTTCCATAAATCTCTCTCTTTTAAGTAAAATAATGTATAATTGATGTTTTTTTTGCTATTATTGTGCTCCAGTGGTCTTGCTGAGTGTCTTCCTCGCGGGGCGAGGTGGACAGAAGGGAATATCACATTAAGGTGTTATCAGTCGATAAAGTGTTATCTCAAATACAATTGAGCACTTTGCAATTGCTGACGTCCTTGTTTAATTACTGTTTTACATTTAGCATCGAACCCAACATGTCAACATTTTTTTTAAATTTTATAATCTATTTGCAAAATTACGTATTATTTATTTTCCATCCAAATATTTTAACGCAAAAAGCGTGGTTTTATTGCAAAATTATTCCAAATCAAATGAAATTCCGTATATTTTGTTTGTTTTTATAAGTTATACCATGCATTGCGCAACAAATTGTTGTACGCACACACTATGGAGTATTTGACATTTTGGTAGAAAAAGTGCGAAATATCGTGTAGTTTCTGTCGTTTTAAGTTTAAAAATATATTAAAACAGGATCGCTTTATAACATTGCGTCAGTGTATATGTATAATTTAAGTTTCGCAAGCGAAAGAAGTTATTGGAATTTATCAGAAGATAACTCGCTTCGCTCGTTCAGGGAGTGCTAACTCCTTTAATTCCATTAACTTCTGAACTTGCGAAAGTTCAGTATATAATATTTTAAAATGTAAGGAATAACAACCTATTACTATACTGGTATTATAGTCGGTGATGTTATAAAAACAAAAGAGAGTGTGTCAAAACTCAAACAATGCGGGCTGAAAGCTCAAATTTCGCATAGCCCAGGGCCGCTCGGCTCTGTCGCTTGCGACTTTTGCCACACCCTCTTCTGTATGTATCATTACAATACTCTGTTAACAAATAATCGACTTTATCTCCTCTACAGTCTTTCCCATAACAACTGAGATTTCGTCTAACGACATGCCACGGTTGATAAGACTATGGATTGTAGCTTGCAATGTCTTCATATGCTCTGCAATCTGATTGTTTTGTTCTGCAATCTGATTGTTTTGTTCTGCAATCTGATTGTTTCGCTCTGCAATCTGATTGTTTTGCTCTGCAATCTGATTCTTTTGCTCAGTTATATACTGGTCTTGTTCTGCTATTTTCTTATCACGATTCATTATAGCTGTATCGCGATTCTCTATTGCTGTGAAGTATTCGTCTTCCACATTCATGTCTTGGCGCAACTTGGCATCAGAGGCGGCTGCAAGCAGTCGACGAAGAATATACATCATATCTGTATCGTCTTCATAATTGTCTTCGTCGATATTGAGCATCTGACGATTGTACTTGTCCTTGTGAGTTTGGTCAAATACACTAAGTACCTTCTCTAACTTGTTGTTTACCCTGCCACGAAGTCGTGGAATCTGTACTATTATGCTATCATGGACAAGACTCTCTACGAACGGATCAGGGATGCCTTCTGTTACTTCGTTGCCATAATAGTCGTATGCCTTATGTACGGCATAAATTATCGGTTCTTTTATATCACCCACCTTATGACCAAGCAAATAAACAGTCACCATTGGTATACCAAATTCGTGCGACTCTTCCTTGCCTATATTATCAGGATTGGCATATTGGGCACCAAGATATTGACGTAAACGCAAAGTCTCGGTCTCAAGCCATGTTTTCTGAAGTTCTATAAGCACTAAGTGTTGAGAGCCGTCGCTCTCGCGCACCTTGGCACCAAAATCAATACGAAACATTGAGATGTTGTCGCGAGTGCCGTTAGTGTATTCGTGTTTTCTAACTTCCACTTCAAGCACTTCTTTCTTAAGAAGAGCCGAAATTAGAATCTTTGCAATACGTAAATCCTCTACAAGATATTTAAATACCGAGTCGTAAATAGGGTTGGCTACTCTAAGAATCATAAAAACTCCTCCTTATTATAATATACACCACAAAAATACGTAAAGATTTTCTAAAATCCAAATATTTTGCTGTTTAATGGTTGGTTTTGACACGAGAACGATGTGGACCATCACTCCATTCCCAACCTTTTGAGCATATTCCTATTGGCATCAGCAAGCGAGGGGTCGAACATTGAGCGTATATATATCATTGTTGTTGACACCTTGGTATGGCCTACACGCTCATGGCTCAACGACTTGCAGGTTAAGGTGAGCTACGGTTCTACTGGTAACTCAGGTATCTCAGCATATAAGGCTCTCGGTCTTGTAGGATCAGGTCCTCTCTACAATGGAGTATCAGGTACAGCTGTTGCAAATACACTCTACAGAAAGGCAACGACGACTTCTCTCTGCCTACTGGCATAAACAAGGTTACAACAACCGCCACAAACGCCTATAAGGACTCGCGCGTCTACTCTATCGACGGCCAGGTTATGGGCAACGACATCAATGCTATGGGCAAGGGCCTGTACATTGTCAACGGCAAGAAGGTAATGAAGTAAATAAAAAATAAACAAAAAAAGACGAGGGTGTGCATTCTATAGAATGCACACCCTCGTTTTTTAGTTTGTAACGCCCATTGTTTGCAACACCCAATAGAAGCGTGTGCTACAAACAAGTAGCGTCTTGCTGTTAGTTGACGTTAAGCTTAACGGTCTTGCCGCCAGCCTTGACAACATACAGCCCCTTCTCTACTGGTGTAACGGCAGCAGTGCTGATAAGTTCGCCGCTTGCGCTATACACCTTAACGTCCTTAGCGTTCTGCACTACAATCTTGCCGTTATTGGCAAAGATGTTAACGCGCTTGGCTTCTGGACTGCCAACACTTGTAGGATAGGTCTCGAAGGCAACAACACCCTTAAGAACATTAAGGCTAATTGATTTGAAGGTCATCTCCGTACCCTCCATATCAAGCTTTATGTTCATACCTTTGTTTGTTAGCTTCACCGGCTGGTCGAAAGGAATATACTCGCCATCGTAGGCTGTACCCCAATCGAATGTCATCCAATCATCAGACGCAAACTTAAACATCTCGCCATTCTTGATAGTTACATCGTTCCACACAACAATACCGTTGCCCATATCCTTGCCAACGAGTGAATTCTCAAACTGCCATTCGCTTGCCTCGCCTACTATATAGCAATCGGGGTAAACGTCGGTGCCTATGTTGAACTTCTCCCAAGTGTATTCTGTAACAGACATAACAGATCCATCGGGGTTATACAAATTACTTTTGGCAATGTTGCCATTCACATCCCTAAAATCATTAGAATAGCTATCAACAACCCATCCGTTTGTTTCGTTGCTCCATGAGTACCACGTGTATGTGGATTTTTCATAATCTATACGCTCCTCAACTGTACGGTATCCATAATAGCCTTCATCAGTTTTTCTTTGCTCCGAGTACATAGTCTGCCTACCAGAGGCATCGTATGCATAAAGTATTTCTTTTATTATTTGCCATTCCTGCTTGTCGGGGTTCCAATCATAGTCACCTTCATAAATGTTTGTTCTATCATTATATAAATTCTCATGTACTGTTTTACTTCCGACTGTCCATTTCTTTGCAACATTATCCCAAGCAGAGAAGCTGATACCCATATAGGGGTTGTCTCCATCCCATCCCCACTCTTGTCGTGACAATGGCACCCAATCATTAGTCTCATAACTATACTCTTCACGCACTGTGTTATGACCATATGAATCGAACTCGTAGGTTTCCTTATAGCCTCTTTCTATGGCACCAGTTTCGTTGTAGTAACAATAATAATATAAGGTGTTGCGATAGGAATCATTGTATACCCATACTGTTTCTTTTCTTTTAGCATAAGTGTTAGGTTGGGCAACCAGTTCCGACACGGTCTCCTTTGTCTTATTGCCGTTGTCGTCATACTCGTAAGTGGTTATAAACGCACTTTCAAGCTGACCATTTTGGTAAAAATGCGCGTTATGGGATTTAATATCTCCATTGTCCGTAAACTCAGCCTCGGTTATACTCATTACGTTTCCGTTGGCATCCTTCTGAACAGTCTTAGTATTGCGCCATTGCTCGTTGGTTACCACAATACTGCGGCTTGGTTTGTGCTTATCAGCCATCAAATTGTCGTGCTGCATATCACGTACTCTTTGTTCATTGATAAACTTACCACGGTTGTCGGTTTGTGTCATTGGGTTAATACCTTGATTAATAACATTGGGCTTAGTGCCAACTTTCTGGGCAGAGGCGGACAATACGCATGCGAACAATCCTGCCAAAAGTAAATAATGCTTCATAATTTGTGTTGTTTTAAACGGGTTAGTACTATTTTTCCGCAAATATACAACTTTATTCGTTTGGTATGGGTGTCATTGCGTAAAATAAATGTAGCATTGCGTAAAAAGATTGCCAAATTGAATAAAAACAATAGAGAATCGAATGAATACAATGAGGTATCGAATAAATACAATTATGCATTTCATTAAAAAACCTCAGTACCGTTTTTAGTACCAGTTATATAGTACTGCAGTTTATATTGACTGGTACTGGCGTTTATATTATATTCATTAAAGGTACATCCGAAATTTGGAGTGATAGAATTGTAAATTGCAGTTTATCGGGAATAAGCTCTTGTACTTGTATCTCCTTTGCTCGTAGTTCCCACAGAACGCACAGACTACACAGAAGCCTACGGGATTAAGCTTTTGGAATACACAGAGCGTATAGACGCTGCGCGTCATACGACAGAAGACACAGAATTGATAGCTTGTGTAGCGTCGCCAAAGTTAAGTATGGTTCGCCGCCTATGGCGGCGCAAGCAATCATTTCTGTGGATTCTTGCCTCGCGAAGCGTAGGCCATT
>ERZ1034901.559-NODE-559-length-29062-cov-10.460268_pt1 | contig 29062 bp, 23 predicted proteins | sample MGYA00520628_ERZ1034901 | MGnify/ENA primary metagenome ERZ1034901 (study PRJEB33766, sample SAMN09781783) | gut metagenome | biome: gut microbiome | host: Homo sapiens | place: Madagascar | study: EMG produced TPA metagenomics assembly of the PRJNA485056 data... | reverse complement strand
ACTGGGGCATGCGGTGTGGGAGGGGGCACCCTGCAAAGGGGCCCTCTACCCGATTTTGAGCGGATTTTCAGGCGCCTGAAGGCGCTTTATGCGCTTTTCGGAACCTTCGTGCAGTGTTCGGCCTCGGCGGCCCGGGCGCATCTTGCGCAGAGCGCTTCCGCTTCCTCTTCCGTGAGGTCTCCGTTTTTGAGCAGATCGCGCATCACACAGGAGACGATGGCTTCGGCGAGTTTTCCGTTTTTGGAGCAGAGTTCGGCAATTCTGCGAAGCTCGGCTTCAGAGAGCTTCCCTTCCTGAGGGACTTCTTGGTTGGCAGCGGGTGAGGTCATGAGAGTCAAATTCCTGAGGTCAATCGGCAAGATCGCTTTTGAGAGAAAAGTCAAAGTCTTCTTCCCGATATCTCACTTCCGGCCAGCTTTCGGCTGCGGCGGAGAGCGCATGAATGGGATTCGCGCATCTCACGGGCCAGGTCATGATGACGGCGCCCGTTGAGAGATCAGTGAGCTGAGCGGCATGCGGGGGCTCGGAGCATCCGGAAAGAATGCGCGAGAGCTCGCGAAGGATGGACGCGGGGTCGTCTGCATCCGTCATGCGCTTCACCCACCCGGCAATTTCGGCGACGCTTCCGATGAGAAAGCCTGCGCTCGAAATGCCCCAGTCGGGTTCCTCCTCGACGTCGGGGAGCGAGTCGGGAGCGGAAACATAAGCAATGCGTCCGTCCCGCGCCGGGGTCCGGTTGAGCCAGATCCTGAGGGCGCTCTCCTCGTCCAGAGCGGCGAATTCCTCTCTGCGTCTCTGCATCGCTTCAGCATCCGCTGCCTCGCACCCAAGCCGGGCCGCCAGAAGCGGCGAGGAAATAACGATTTCTCCGGGGAAGTCTGCGAGCATCTGCGTGCGCGTCATGGGTTCCAGCGAGAGACGCATCGTCCGGGCTGAGTCGTAAAGCGCGTAATGACTGAAATCAAGCATGAAACGAAAATGAGAACAGGTCTTATTTTATGCCGGCCTGAGGCCTTCGGGACCGTTCGTTCTGAGCGGAATACCGTATTGGCGGCGCTTCCGGATCATGCGGACGGTTAAGTCCATTCTAGAAAGAAAAGCGGCTCCGGGCGGGCAGGGATGCACGCGCGAAGCCGCCGGATTGAGGACGGTCGTCCGGACTGACGCTTAGAGCTGAGTCTTGACCGCCTCAGGATCAAAGGCAATGCGGGCGTCGACCGCAATGGGCTCGCCGTCCTTGTCTGAGATCATGAGCGGATTGATGTCGAGCTCCTTCACGAAGCGGTGCACGTGAGCGAGCTGCGAGATCCTGAGGAGCGTTTCCTCAACCTTCTCCATCTGTGCCGGCGTGAAGCCGCGCGCGCCCTCGAGGAGCTTCACGCACTTCACCGAATGAATGAGATCCTTCGCGTCGATGTCGGTAAGCGGCGCGAGGCGGAAGGCCACGTCCTTCAGAACTTCGACGAAGACGCCGCCGAGACCGAACATCACCATGGGCCCGAACTGCGGGTCGGTGGCGATGCCCGTGACGAGCTCGCGCTTCGACTTCACCATTTCCTGAATGAGGACGCCTTCGAGGCCTTCGAGGAGGCCCTTCGCCTCAAGCTTCCCGATGAGGTCGCGGTATTCGCGGCGAAGATCCTCCTCGCTCGCAATCCCGACGCGCACGCCGCCGACGTCGGTCTTGTGGGACGTGGTCTTCGAGGTCATCTTCATGACGACGGGGTAGCCGGTCTTTTGAGCCACGGCGACCGCCTCGTCCTCGGAATGCGCCATGCCGCTTCTGCAGATGCGTATGCCCGCGGCGTCGAGCACGTCGAGCGATTCGCGCGTGGTGAGCTCGCGGCGGCCTTCGCTGGCCGCCGTGCGGAAGATCTCCATCACGCGGTTCGTGTCTTCCGGAAGTTCCGGGAACTCGCCCTCGGGGCGGGCCATCCAGAGCCTCTGGTCGTTGAGGCGCTTCATCGCGTCCGCGGCTTCCTCGGAATACATGTAGAAGGGCACCGTCACCTTCATTTCGGAAAGCTTCGAGAAGAATTCGCTCGTCGTCATGAAGACGCCGACGATGGGCTTCTCGGGATGCGCGGCGCGGATTTCCATGAGGGCCTGAGCGACGTCGATGTCCTTCAAGCCGAGGAAGGGGAGGTAGATCACCATCACCATGTCGACTTCCGGGTCGGCGAGCACCGTTTCCACCGTGCGGCGGTAGTGTTCGAGCGGCGCCGAGGCGATCATGTCGACGGGGTTCTTGACCGAAGCGGCGGCCGGGAGGAATTCGCGCAGCTTCGCCTTCGTTTCGTCGGAAATCTGAGCCATCTGCATGCCGTGGCCGCAGACGGCGTCGGTCGCCATGATGCCGGGGCCGCCCGAGTTGGTGACGATCGCCACGCGGTCGCCCTTCGGAATCGGGCAGTTCGCAAAGACCTTGGCGCTCGAGAAGAGTTCGCGAAGCGAAAGCTCGCGGATGACGCCCGACTGCTTCAAAAGCGCGTCGGCAGCGCGGTCGCCGCCTGCGAGGGATCCGGTGTGCGAGGACGCGGCCGAAGCGCCCGCGGCGGAGCGCCCGGCTTTGAGCGCAAGGACGGGCTTCTTCTTCGAAATGCGGGAAGCAAGGCGCCGGAAGTTGACCGGATCGGGAATAGATTCCATGTAGAGCAGAATCTGCTTCACTTCCGGGTCGTTTTCCCAGTATTCGAGCGCGGTTTCAGCGTTCACGTCCGCTTGGTTGCCGATCGAGACGAACTGCGCGAAGCCGAGGTTGAGGTCCTTCAGAATATTGAGGATGCCGCCGCCCAAGGCGCCCGACTGCGACACGAAGCCGATGTCGCCCGCGACGGGGAGGCTTTCGGCGAAGCAGGCGTCGAGCGAAATTTCCGGATTGGTGTTGACGACGCCGAGGCAGTTGGGACCGACCATCCGCATGCCGTGGGCGCGCACGCGCTCGAGAAGCTCGAGCTCAAGCTTCGCGCCTTCGGCGCCCGTTTCCTTGAAGCCCGCCGAGATGACGACAAGCCCCTTAATGCCCTTCGCATGGCACTGGTCGATCGCTTCAAGCACGCGCGAGGCGTTGACGACGATCACGGCAAGGTCGACGCCGTCGGGGAGGTCTTCAACGCTTTTATAAGCCTTGAGGCCCTCGATCTCGCCGCCCTTGGGATTGACCGGGTAGATGCCGCCTTTGAAGCCGAACTCAATGAGGCGCTTGAGAAGATCGGAGCCGATGGTATGAGGCCTCGTGGAGGCGCCGACGACGGCAACGGCCCTGGGCTTCAGAATGGAGTCGAGCAGCATGGGATGAAGTTCCTTTGGAGTAGGGTTGAGGAGAGCGAAGGCTCTTTCGGCTTCGCCGCCCTGAAGACAGATTTTTTGATTGTATCGAAGCGGCCGGGCGGGAGGTGTCGGCCGAAATGCTTAACCTCAGGGCGAGTTTGCGTGTTGAAGCGAAGACTTCCTGAAAACCAGAGGGAAGTCCGCCCGCGGCGGCGTTGGATTGGGTGTTTTGCTTAGGCGCAGCGCGCCTTCCGTTGGTATTCTGAATCAAACTGGATATTCGCGGACTTGAGGGCCTCAGCGGCCCCGGGGCCGGCCACTTTTTGAGGAAGCACTATGTTTAAGCACTTGAAGCCTTTTGCCGCGCTCTGCGTTGCGGCAGGCATTGCCTTCAGCCTCGCCGGATGCGGCGGGAAGGACGAAGCGGCCGCACCCAAGGCGGCTGCGGCTGCGAAGACGCTCACCATCGGCGTCTCCCCCGTGCCGGGCGGCGACATCATGAATTTCCTGAAGCCGAAGTTCACCGAGAAGGGAGTCGAACTCAAGGTCGTTGAATTCTCCGACTACATTCAGCCCAACATGGCGCTTGCCGACAAGTCGCTCGATGCGAACTTCTTCCAGCACAAGCCCTATCTCGACGACTTTATGAAGCAGCACAACCTCAAGCTCGAGAGCCTCGTGCCGGTCTTCATTGCGCCGATTGCGGTCTATTCGAAGACCCTGAAGGACCCGAAGGCAATTCCCGACGGGGCTTCGGTTTCGATTCCGAACGACCCGACGAACGGCGGCCGCGCGCTGCTGCTTCTGCAGCACTTGGGGCTCATCAAGCTCAACGACCCCAACAACCTCTTCGTGACGCCGGCCGACATTGTCGAAAATCCGAAGAACCTCAAAATCATTGAGGTCGAGGCCGCGCAGCTGCCGCGCTCGCTCGACGACGTCGCGATGGGCGTCATCAACTGCAACTTCGCGCTCGGCGCAGGGCTCAACCCCGTGAAGGATTCGATCGCCATCGAAGCGAAGGATTCGCCCTACGCCAATGTGGTCGCGATCCGCGCGGGCGAAGCCTCGCGCCCGGAAATCCAGACCCTGAAGGAACTCATGAATTCGCCCGAACTGAGGAAATTCATTGAAGAGAAGTACCAGGGGTCGCTTCTGCCGACCTTCTGATCTTCCTGCAGCTTCGTTTCTGAAGCCTGATGATGCGTAAAAGAGCCTTCCCGAACCGTAATGGCGGCGGGGAGGCTTTTCTTTTGGCATGGAGACATTTCAAATGCCTCATTCGCCTTGCGGTATTACCTGCAGTCAGTCACTTTCTCCGGCATGACGGAACTCCGTCAGGCATGATTTCGAAACGGGTCGCGGATCCGTTCTCTCTAATCCCGGGCCAGAGGCCCCGCCCCGGCAGCAGACCACGCCGGCGCGGATGCGCCCGCCCTCGCTTAAACACTACAGAACCGGATTTCAATCATGCAGAAACGTGTATTCCTCAAGCGCTCCGTTGCCCTCGCCGCCGCCTTTGCCGCGGCTCCCTTCCTCGCCGCCTGCGGCAAGGCCGATGAAAAGGCGCCCGCCGCTGCCGCTTCCTCCGCTGCGCCCAGGGCTGCCGCTCCCGCGAAGGTGAAGGTCGCCGTGACGGCAGGTCCCCACGCCGACATCGTGACGAAAGCTGCTGAAGTCGCCAAAAAGAACGGCCTCGACGTTGAGGTCGTTGAATTCACCGACTACATCACGCCTGATACCGCGCTCGCTGAAAAGCAGCTCGACATCGCCGTCTATCAGCATGAGCCGTTCCTGCAGAACTTCAACCGCCAGAAGGGGACGAACCTCGTGGTCGCTGCCAAGGCGGTGGTTCAGCCGATGGGCCTCTATTCGAACAAGATCCATTCGCTCGAGGCGATCCCTGAGGGCGCGAAGGTCGCCATCCCGAACGATCCCTCGAACGGCGGCCGCGCCATCATCCTTCTTGAGAAGGCCGGTCTCGTCAAGGTGAAGGAAGGCGCTCCGGCGCTCCCGACCGTGCACGACGTCGCGGAGAACCCGAAGAAGCTCCAGCTCGTCGAGCTCGAGGCAGCGCAGCTCCCGATCAGCATCAGCGATCTCGACATCGCCTGCGTGCCGATGAACTACGCCGTTTCGGGCGGCCTCGACGTGAAGAAGCAGGGCTTCTACTTCGAATCCTTTGATGCGCCCTTCGCGCTCATCATCATTGCTGCCCGTCCGGACAATGTCGAGAGCGAACCCGTGAAGGCGTTCGTGAAGGCCTATCAGTCTCCTGAAGTTGCCGAATTCATCCGCGGCAAGTTCAACGGTCAGATCCTGCCCGCCTGGGAAGCCCAGAAATAAGCTCCTGATTCAGGCAGTCTGAGAAGCTCAAGGAAAGCGTCGTTCAGAATGATGAGCGGCGCTTTTTCCGCTTCGGGCTAAAATTTCCCGACATTCCGGCAGATTCCTCTGCCCGACAGGATTCAAATCTGCGTAATGCATTCAATTTCCGGAGAAAATCCATGATCCCCACCCGTCATCCGATGGCTGAAATCATTGAGCGCCGCGGCGCGCTCATCATCGACGGTGCCATGTCGACCGCCCTCGAGTCTCTCGGCATGGTTCTGAACGACTCGCTCTGGAGCGCCCGAGCGCTGATCGAGCATCCTGAATACGTGCGCGAGGTTCATCGCCGCTACTTCGAAGCCGGGGCGAACGCCGCCATCACGGATTCCTATCAGGCGACGGAAGCGGGTTTCGGGGCGAAGGGCTTTTCGCGTGAGGCAACGGCGGGCTACATCCGCCGGAGCGCTGAGCTCGCGCGTGAAGCCAAGAACGACGTGCTCCTCGAGCACCCGGATTGGCTCCCGGGCGACCTCATCATTGCGGGCGCGATCGGCCCTTACGGGGCGTATCTCGCGGACGGAAGCGAATACACGGGCGCCTACCATCTCACGCGCGACGAATACGTGAAGTTCCATGAGCTTCGCCTCAATGCGCTCCTTGACGGGGGCGCCGACATCCTCGCGATCGAAACGCAGCCGAGGCTCGACGAAATCGAGGCGATTCTCTCGATGATCGAAAATCGAGACATCACCTGCTGGGTGACGGTGACGCTGAAGGACGGCGAAGCGATGCCCGACGGCACGTCGCCTGAAAAGCTCGCAGAGGTGCTCGACGCCAATCCCCAGGTTGAAGCCTTCGGCCTCAACTGCGTGAAGCGCGAATGGGTGGAGCCCGCGCTCGAAAAGATGCGCGCGAAGACGAAGAAGCCCCTCGTCGTCTATCCGAATTCGGGGGAAACCTACGATCCGGTGACGAAGACCTGGCACGCGCAGGGCCCGCACGAACCCTCCTGGCAGCACTTCGTGCCGCTCTGGGAAAAGACGGGCGCGCTCTGCATCGGCGGCTGCTGCCGCACGCTCCCGCGCGACATTGAGGAGATCTCGAAGATCATCGAGGCTCAGAAGAAGGCGTAACTAAACGCCTGTTCGCTCTGAGGACGGAGCGTGCCTCCTCATCAGAAAAAAAGCTCCCGCTTTCCTGATCGAAGGCGGGAGCTTTGCGCTCATGGAGAAGGATCTGCCCTAAGGCGGCTTCTCTCCAATAGAGGAAAGAACTTCAGAAGGTCTTTTACTTCTTCCAGCCGTAGAACTCCGTCACGGTCTTCCAGGCGATGCGCCTCAGGAATGCGCTCGTTTCGGGCGGAAGAGGCTTTTCGCACTCGCCGGCATATTTAATGTCGACGGGCGAGCGGTTGAAGAGTGTGCTGTAGAGCACGGCGCCGTAGAGGTAGGTGCCGGCAGCAGACGGATGGCTCTTGTCGGGCATGTAGAGCTCGAGCTCAGGCCTCTCCCGGATCGCTTCCATGAAGGCGAGTCCGACCGGGATCACCTGCGTCCTTGCTTCGTTTGCGATCCGGATCGTCGTGTCGGCGAGCTTTTTGATTTCGTGGGGCTTGTCCTTTTTCGGCCACGTCATCACAACCATCGGGACGCTTCCGGCCTTGCGGATGATCTCGGAATCAAGCTTCACGTACTTTTCGAAGTAGGGCGCGCGCTTTGCAGACGTTGCCCCTGCGGAATTTTCCTGAAGGAGAACCACGTCGAACATCGGATGCTCGAGCTTTCCGTCCTTCACTTTTGCGTATGGGTCCTGCTCATGGGGCGACAAATAGAACGGCATGTCGTGGAAGGAAAGCGACCCGGAGCTGATGGTGAGGAGCCGCGTCTTCATGTTTTCCTTCGGCTTCCCTTCCTTCATGAAGCCGCGAAGATACGTGTGCACGCCGCAGTTGTAGAAGGAGTAGGAGTTGCCGACCAGGAGCGCGACTTTCGGGGACGAAGCGAGCGGCGCCGTGACCTCGGGCTTCACGGTGTTTTCAAGCGCTGATGCCGAACCCGAGAGGAGGATGCCGGCAGCGAGACCGGCTGCAATGAAGAGCGTTTTCATTTTTCAAATCTCAACAAAAGAAATCAGAACTTGTGCACGAGACCGACCGCAATCTGCTCGCGGTCAAGGTCGCCGTCGCCGTTGTAGATGGAGTAGCGCGAGTCGCCAAGGCCCTTTCTGCCCTCAAGATGAGAGACCACGCCGTAGACGTTCGTGCGCTTGCTTAAAGGATAGGTGTAGCCCGCGGCGACTGCCCAGTAGCCCGCATCCTTTCCGAGGGATCCCACCTTATTGCTCGCGATGTCGCGGCCGTTTTCGCCGTCAACCAGAATGCCGCTCAGACGGATGACGCCGCCCGCGCAGGGAATTTTCGCGCCCAGCATGAAGCTGTCGCCTTCCCAGTTTTCAATCTGGGCGCTGTTGCTGCCGCCCGTTTTGGGCGTGATTTTGATGCTCTGCAGGGAGCCCACGCGATCGAGCCCCCAGCCGCGCTGGTAGGCGGCGAGAAGCTCCATGAAGCCGAAATCATAGGAAGCGCCGAGGAAGAGCGTCCTCGGGTTCTTGTCCTGATTGTCCGCTTCGTCCGCGCGGTTGAGGATGATTTCCTCGGCGCCCACCATCATGCCGAAGTTCCCGTACTTCCAGTCGAGCGTTCCTCCGATGAACCGCGTGTTGTCGGACCATTCGGCCGCCTCATCGCCCTTCGTATTGAAGGACCCGGAGATTACAGCTGTGAAGCCCGCCACGGTGGGCGACTTGTAGAAAATGCCGTTGTCGACGCGTCCGCCCTTGCCGTAGAAGAGAAGACCCGCGTCGCCGTAGGTAACGCCGAAGGGCGTGAAGCGCGAAATGCGGGTGAACTGATCGGACCCGGAGAGCGGCTTCCCGGCGCGGCCGAAAGCAATTTCGCCCAGATCCTTATTGAAGATTGAGAGCGTTGACTGACGTCCGAAAATGGTGCCGGCGGACGAGAGTTCGCCCGAGTCCGCGGAAAAGCCCGATTCGAGCACAAAGCGGACCTGCCAGTCGTCGTTAAGCGCTTCCTTTCCCTTGAAGCCGAAGCGCGAGCCGGAGGACCGTCCGGAGACCATGGCGAAGGTGTCCGACGACTCGCCGTTGTTGAGCGTATAGAGGAAGCCGGTGTCGATGCGGCCGTAAAGGTCGACGTCTGCGGCCTGCAGGGCGCCTGAGGCCAGGAGTGCGGCGGCAATGAGGGAAATTCGGAATGGCTTCATGGCGGAGCTCCTCGAAAGAGGCTTTGTTTGAGGGATTGAGCAAACAATAGAAGCCGGGCGTTTTTTGCGAAACGCCCTGTCGCGCAAAGTAGCTTTGCGGTTTCTGCAAAGGATGGAAGACGAAAAGAGGTTTGAGCGGAGAGAGATCTCCCCATGCAATGAGGCATGAGTCCGGAAAAATTCCGGCGTGGACTCCGGAAAAATTCCTGAATGAGACATCTGAAGCCGGGTCCCGACGACGATAGGGGAGGAATCGGGCGGCTCTAGTCAATCTTCGGCACTTCGCAAAATGAGAACCGGATGGAAGCAATTGCATGGATGACAAAAGGATTAGCTTCTATAGGTTATGAATTTTCATGAAAATCAGTAATTACCCCTAATTTTGTCTTCGTTTCAGGTGCGTTCCGACCGGCAGAATGCCCGCCCATAACAGAACTCAATGCAGCCGCCTGCGGCTGCCGCATCCACTACGGAGACCATTTTGAAGAATTCATTCAAGCTCGCCGCAGCTGCCATTGCTCTTTCCGCGGCCTTCACTTCGACCGTTCATGCCGCGGGCTTCCAGCTCACCGAACAGTCCGCGGGCGCGCTCGGCCGCGCCTACGCGGGCGTCGGCGTCGACGGCACCGATCTTTCGGGCGTCTACTTCAATCCCGCCACGATGGTTCTTCATCCCGGCACGCAGATGCAGGCGGGCTTCGTCGGCATCGGCCTCAATCTGGAATACGCCGGCGACAACGGCACGAAGGAAAACGGCCGTCAGGCAAGCCAGGCGATTCCGCACGGGTTCATCACGCACCAGATCAACGACAGCACCTGGGTGGGCCTCGCCATGACGGTTCCGTTCGGCATGGGCACGGAATACAACGACAACTGGGAGCATGCGGATCACGGCATTTCGGCCACGATTCTCACCTTCGACTTCAACCCGAACGTTGCCTGGAAGGCGACGGAGAAGCTGAGCTTCGGCGCTGGCGTGTCGCTGCAGTACGCGCAGGCGGATCTCAAAAAGCGCAATGTCCTGGCCGGTGAAGGAGCCCAGGCGATTTCAGCCGAATCCGAAATCGATGCCGACAGCTGGGCCTGGGGCTTCAATCTCGGCATGATGTGGTCGCCGACGGAAAACTTCCGCGTAGGCGTTTCCTACCGCTCGAAGATCAAGCATGATGCCGAAGGCGACTTCACGCTGAAGAACGCAAAATTGGGTAATACCTCGATTACTGGCGGCAATTTGATCGATATGGCTGGCGGTCTCGAAGATGGCAGCTTGGGCCAGCAAAAACTCATGCAACTCGGCATGGCCCTCAATACGCAGTCCTTCGACGGCTACGCTACGGTTACGGCTCCCGCCTGGGCCATGGCGAATGTCGCCTGGGACGTGAATGACCTCCTCAGCCTCTACGGCACCTTCCGCTGGACGGACTGGTCGTCCTTCGACGAACTCGACATCACGACCAATGTGACCGGCGTCGGCGGGCAGGTGGTCAACAAATGGAAGGACACCTACATGGGTTCCGTCGGTGCGGACCTTCGCCTCACGGACTGGTGGACGCTTCGCGGCGGCGTCGCCTATGAAACCTCGCCGATCGATAAGCCTGAATACCGCACGGCCATCATTCCGGATGCCCGCCGCTGGTGGTTTGCTGTGGGCTCGAGCTTCAAGTTCGACGACAACCTTGTGATGGATCTTGCCTTTGCGCACCTCCACGGCGTCGGCGAACGGAGCCTTTACGACAACGGCGAGAAGATCGGCAAGTTCAGAAAGCTTGACGCCTATCTCATCGGCGCTCAGCTCCAGTACAAATTCTGATTTCGCTTGAGCTGAAATACTCAAAGAAAGAGCCCGTCGGCGAAAAACCGGCGGGCTTTTTCTCGCAGTTATTCTGTTTGATTTCGTCAGAAGAATAGGAGGACGGTGACGAAGCAGACAAGCATCGGGATGGCGGTGCGCTTCACTAGCTCGAGCGGATTCACCTTGCAGAGGCCGGCCAGAAGAATCACGACGCCAGCCACTGGGCTCATCGTGCGGCCAAACTGAGCGCAGATGAGCGCCGTGTTGCCGAGGTCGCTGATCGTCATGCCGAGTTCAGCGGCATGCGGGGTCACCGCTTCATTAAAGGCGAAGGTCGCGGCGTCGCCGGAGCCCGTGAGGATCGCCATCAGGAAGACGCCGCTGCCGCCGCCGATTCTGGCGTATTCGCCCACGTTTTTAAGCGCTTCGATGAGGGCGTCGACGAGACCGGCTTCGCGGAGGCCGCCCGCAAAGACGCCGGCTGCAATGATGATGCCGAGGACATTTCCGTAGCCCTTGCCTGCGCCGTTGAAGAATTCCGTAACGGCCTTCTGCGGATTGCAGAGCGTGACGATGAGCGTATAGATCGCGCCGATCAGCATGGCATGCGCAACGCCCATCTTGAGGAAGGGAACGCAGGTGTTGCCGAGAAGGAGGATGACCAGCGGAACAAGGGGCGCAGCAGCCCAGAGCGGATTGATTCGCTCGATCTGGCTTCCCATGCTGTCAATGCCTTCGAGCTTCACGGAGCTGCGGTGATCCTTGAGAAGGAATTCCACGACGGTAACGAGCACGGCGCCGAGGAGAATCATCGAGGCGTACATGACCGAATGGCTGATGATGAAGGCCATGGGTTCCATGCCGGCCATTCCGGAGATCATCACCGGATGGGGGCCGCCGGGGTTGAAGCAGGAGCCGAAGGTGCCCGCGAGAATCGCGGCGCCTGCGCCGGCCGGGCTGATCCCGGCGCGGATCATGACGGGAAGGAGCGTCGTCGCGACGGCTGCGGCGCATCCGGCAGCTGACGGAATGGCGGCATTGATGATCGCAGTCACGATCGTGCAGGCCGGGATCAGAAAGATGCCGAGCGCCTTCATCGGGCGCGTGAGGAGCTGCACGAGATGCATGTCGGCCTTCGTGAAGCTCACGAGATATGCAAAGCCCATTGCCGAGCAGATCGACTGAATGAGGCCGGCATTGGTCATGCTCTTAGCGAACTGATTGAGGCCCGCCATCGGGTTGAGCGAAATGCAGCAGAGGAAGAGGCCGGCGGTGAGGAGCACGAGCCTCGTTTCAATGCGCTTTACGAGCGCAATGACCGTAAGGATGACGACGACGATTGCCGCCCAGAAGGTAAAGGTTTCCATTTCCAGACTCCGAGGGAGCGTCTGTTGGGGGTGCAGGGGACCGCCTTCATTGCCCGCAGACCGGGCGGGCAATGAAGCGGAAGGCGGAATTCAGAGGGAGCGCAGGTCAGAACCAGTGCTGCATGCCGGCACGGAACATCGTGCGGGTGAGGCCGCCCGTGGAGTCGGCCATGTCTTCGAGATCGTCCTCAGCCTTCGAGTAGGAGAGGACCGTGAAGATGCGGGTCTTTTTGCTGAGCTTGTATTCGAGGCCTGCGGTGGCGATGTGGCGGGAGCCTTCGAGCTTCTTCGCCTCGTCTTCGCCTGTGAGCACGTTCTGCTCGCCGTCGAAATACATGTAGGAGCCGAGCATGCGGAGATCTCCCGTGATCTTCCACTGGAAGCCCGCGAGCGCGCTCACGCCCCTGACGCCTTCTTCCTGGGTGATCTTCCCGCTGAAGCCTTCGCTGTCGGTATAGACCGTGCTGTTGGCGCTCCAGCCGGCAACGGAGCGCCAGCCATCCTGGTACTGAAGGGCGGCGAAAAGCTTCCATTCTGGCGTCGCCTGAAGCGTGGCGCCGAGGGTGTAGGCCTGGGCGTCGTCCGGAGCGCCGGCAAGCTTCTTCGTCGTCGCAACGCCGCTCTTACTGAGCGTGCTCGAGGAGCGCGGCGTCCACTGCTGGGTGGCGCCCAAAGAAATGAAGACCGGACCGTTTTCATAGGTCATTGCGCCCGAGAGCAGGCGGTTGTTGAGGCGTTCGGACGCATTTTCCTGACCGGAGGTCTGAAGCGAGTAGGTGAGGCCTGCACGGAAGCCGTTCATCCTGGGCGAGACGTAGGTGATGGTGTTGTTTCCTCTCGGGTCGTTGCCGAAGACGGTTGAAATGGAGCTGTCCGAACCGTACCCGGTTTCAAACGGGTCAAGCCAGGCGAGGCCGAGCGAATAGGGAGACATGGTGGAGCGCACCGATCCCATGCGGCCGAAGCCGATTTCGCCCATGGCTTCGCTTCTGAGCGCCAGAACGGCGCGGCGGTCGAAGAGCATGGCGGAAGAGGAGCCGCCGCCCGTGTTGGTGAGCGCGCCGTCATCGGAATTGAAGCCGCTCTCAAGATATCCCTTCACGGAGAGGCCGTCGCCGAGATCTTCCCTGATGTTGAGGCCCCAGCGGGAGCCCTCGTTAAGCATTTCAAACTTGTTGACGGATCCTTCATTGATATGCATATAGCGCATTGAAGTTTCGACTTTGCCGTAAAGCTCGACATCGGCGGCAGAAGCGAATCCCGTCGTAAGGGCGGTGAGAAGAGCGGCGGCAAGCAGGTTCCGGGTCGTTGCGTGCATGAGTATCTCCCTGAGGCATGCGCTTTATTGAATCTGCGCATGGGTTTTGTGTATTGAAGGTGAAAAAAAGAATGCGGCCGGCTTTCTTTGCTGAATATTGTTAATGGCTTCAATAACAATGGAAATATGAGGGTAAGCCTCAGAGAATTAACTTTTAAAAGTTAAAAGATTACCTCTTAGTGATTATATTTATATTTTAATAAATCCATATAAAACAAATTAATGAGAATTTGTTTTTTGGGATTTCAATCAGTTGACTGACTTCTGATTGGGGTGAATGCTTTAGAAGAATTAAAAATGGATGACCCATAATTGACGCATCTGCAGGGACGCCCTGAATAACCCCTGAAATACGAGTTGATAAAAATGAATATTGATAATCGCTATACCGAGGAAATGGTCGAATTCCGCCGGTCATTTCATCAGAAGCCGGAGACCGGCTGGACCGAGTTCCGCACGACGTCGATCATCGTCAGGCGTCTGCGCGAACTGGGATTCGAGGTTCATGAAGGACTGGAAATCATCAATCCCGACTTCGTGATGGGGCGCTATCCCGAAGAAGTTGAGGCTGCCCGCAGGCGGGCAATCTCCGAAGGGGTGGCGGAAGCCGATATCGACGCCATGGAGGGCTACACCGGCGCCGTCGGCATCTGGCGCACGGGGCGCCCCGGCCCCGTCACGGCGCTGAGGTTCGATATTGATGCGCTTTACGTGCCGGAAACGAAGAATCCCGATCACATTCCGAATCGGTGCGGCTTTGCCTCTGAACATCAGGGTCTTATGCATGCCTGCGGACACGACTGCCACACGGGCGTGGGGCTCGCCATTGCACACTGGATCAAGGACCATGCCGATCAGCTTACGGGCACGCTGAAGCTTATTTTCCAGCCTGCGGAGGAGGGAACGCGCGGGGCGCTCGCCATGGCTGAAGCGGGCGTCGTCGACGACGTCGACAACCTGATTGCGTCGCACATCGCCTGCACGCCTCGTCTCGGCGAAGTGTCGATTACGGATCCGGGCTACAACGCAACGATCAAGTTCGATGTTCATTTTGAAGGCCGGCCCGCGCATTCGGTGGCCAACCCCCAGGACGGCCGCAATGCGCTGATGGCGGCATGCCATACGGCGGTGATGGTGGGAAGCCTGCCGCGGCACGGCGCGGGTCTCACCACGGTGAGCTGCGGCAAGATTCTTGCGGGCGAGATGCGCAACGTCGTCCCCGTTCATGCCGTCATGCAGATGGAAGTGCGCGGCGCAACGAACGAGCTCTGCCAGTACGTCTTCGGCCAGGTGGAGCGCGCCGTGAAGGCCTGCGCGGAAGCCTTCGACGTGAAGGAAAAAATCGTCAAGGTGGGCGAGGCCTGGACAATGAATCCGACGCCGGAACTCGCGGCGATCCTTGAGAAGCATGCCTGCGAGGTGGTGGGAAGCGACCATGTCTTCCACTACAGCGAAAAGGGCGGGAGCGAAGATGCAACCATCCTGATGGCGCGCGTTCAGCAGCACGGCGGCCGTGCGGCGCACTTCTACTACGGCGCCGACCATACGGGCAACCACCGTTCCGACTTTGATCCCGACGATGTGAAGAGCATGCCCGTGGGCTTTACGGTGCAGACCCTTGCGATCATGGATCTGAACGGCAGAAAGGATTGAGTTTCTTCATTTTTTCAGAGCCTTACCTTCAGGCATGAGCCTTTCGCGGGGGCGGCTTCCCATAGGCCGTCCCCCTTTTTTTGCACATCACTCTTCAGGCATACGGATCATTTGAGACATGAATATTCTTAAAAGCAGATGGGCGCAGCTCGCGCTCTTCGGACTTTCCAATCTTTTTGCCGGGTCGCTCTACTCCTGGAGCATTCTTTCAGCGGCCCTTGCCGTCAAGCTGAGCGAGAGCGGAGAAGCAGTGAGCGCCGCTGATCTGGGATGGATTTTCGGCGTGGCGAGCGCGGTGAATCCCATTGCCATGATTGCGGGCGGCTGGGTGAATGACCGTCTCGGGCCGCGTCTTTCCCTGTGTGCGGGCGGCCTCATGATCGGAACGGGCCTCATTCTTTCTTCTCTTGCTACTTCGCCCGGCATGCTCGCGCTCTCCTACGGCGTCTGCTTTGGTCTGGGGGTCGGCCTTTCCTACGTGAGCACGATCGGCGCCTCAATGAAGCTTTTCCCGGATCGAAGGGGACTTGCGGGCGGTCTCGTCACGATGGCGTATGGTCTTTCGTCTATGATGATTCCGCCGATTGCGGCGGGGCTTATTGCGGAATTCGGCATCAGCGGCGCCATGTCGACCCTCGGCGCTCTCTGCGGCGGCGTGATCATCTGCTGCGGACTCCTCTCGAAAAAGCCTGAGGAAGGAGAAGCGAAGCCGCTCGGCGATTCGCGGGAAAAGGCAGCAAAGAGCGCAGGGGGCGCGGATCTGGACTGGAAGGGGATGCTGGGCACGCTCCGCTTCTGGCTCATGCTCGCGCTTTTCATCTGCGGCAGCATTCCGGCGATGATGATCATTTCCGGAGCTGCATCGCTCGCTCAGTCTGAGGGCGGACTCTCGACGGCGGCAGCCGCGGCGGCTGTTTCTGCCATTGCCGTCGCGAATACCTGCGGGCGCTTTGCGAGCGGCATTGCATCGGACCGCTTTGGAAGAATCCCGACGCTGATGCTTTCGCTCGTCGCGGCTGGGGCGGGTCTCGGGCTGCTTCTCGCGCAGACGGGATCGGTCGTCCTCTTTTTTGCCGGCATCTGCCTTGCGGCGTGGTGCTACGGGAGCTTCGTCGGCATTTATCCCGGCTTCACGATTGAGGAGTTCGGCGCGCGGCACGCAAGCGTCAATTACGGCATTATGGCGGCCGGATTCTCTTCTGCCGGCATCATCGGTCCGATGCTCCTCAGGCTGCAGGCAGAATCGAGTTCTCTTCCCTTCACGGCTGCGCTCTGCGTTTCTGCCTTCGGCCTTGTGCTTGCCTTAGCCGTCAGGCCGCTCTGCGGTAGTATGAAGAAGACCTCCTGACTCTTTCGAAGGAAAATCAAAATGACGCCGAGTCCGTTCTTTCCCGCTCTCCAGCGCAAAGCGCTCTATGAAGCCGTTAAGGACGAAATACTCATGCGCATTCGTCAGGATGTCTGGAAAGCCGGCTCGATGCTGCCCAATGAAATCGAGCTCGCCCGGCTTTTCAATGTGAGCCAGGGAACGGTTCGGCGCGCGCTTCATGAACTCGTCGAAGCGGGACTCCTTGTCAGAAGGCAGGGAAAAGGCACCTTCGTGAACGAATACGGCACGAACCGCGACTATACGCAGCGCCAGTTCGTCCGCGTGCGCCCAGATCGGGAGGGCGTCTGGAGATCCCGGGCGCGGCTCATTAAGTTCGAGCGGGTGCCTGCCAGCGTCAAAACTGCCGGACTTCTGGACATTCCTCCGGCTTCTCCCGTCATTCATGTGCGCCGGGAGCTTCAGGCGATTCTTTCGGGCGAGGAAGGCGTTACGGAAGCCTTCGATGAGATCTTCCTCCCGGAAGAGGTCTTCCCGACGCTCACGGAGGAAGTGCTCTCGGCGGACGTGAGGAGTCTCTACAGCCTCTACCAGTCGGAATGCGGCGTGACGGTCTCCAAAGTGGAGGATTCCGCCAAGGCGACGCTCATCAATCCGGAGCAGGCTGCCGCTGCCGGCGTGGCGATGCCCTATCCGGCCATTCTGCTCCGGCGCATTTCCTATGCGGTTACCGGTCGGCCCGTTGAGCTGCGGTATCTCACGACCATTACCGACCGGTGCCATTTCGTTTTTAATTAGGCCTGCTCCGGGCGGAGCAGTGATCCCGCATAAAGAACTTTCCGACAGGATCCTTCCGCGTCGGAATGTCGCGTCCTTGTTCTTCTCCTCAATGAATGTTCTGATCCTGAGCCTCAGCAGTACTGGCTTCGGCTTATCGTCCAGGCGTACTTTCAAAAATTACTCAATGCATTGAGTAAATTTACTCAGTCAGTTGAGTAAAATTACTCATCATATTGAGTATATGGGTCAAAACATGTTTCAACGATCGGAAGTCAAGTTGTTGATTGACCGTCTGAATGAGCCGAGGCGCTTTATTCAGGTCGTTATGGGTCCCCGTCAAGTGGGGAAAACGACGGTCGTGAATCAGGCGCTTGACGCTCTCAATGTGCCGGCCGCCTACTATTCCGCCGACAACGTGGCGGCTGCGGCCGGATGGGTTTCATCCTGCTGGGAGCAGGCCAGGCTTGAGATGCGCCTTAACGGCTTGTCCCAGAACATGCTGGTTTTCGATGAGATTCAAAAAATCCCGAACTGGAGCGAGGCCGTTAAAGCCGAATGGGATCGTGATACCCGGGAAAAGACAAACATCAAGGTCGTGCTTTTAGGATCATCCAGAATATGGATTTCCAGGGGGCTGAGCGAGTCCCTGATGGGGAGATTTGAAGAAATTCGCATGACGCACTGGGCTTACGATGAGATGCGGGAAGCCTTTGGAATGACGTTGGACGAATATGCTTATTTCGGCGGCTATCCCGGAGCGGCAGGCGACATCAGGAATGAGGATCGGTGGCGGTCATACATTCAGAGCGCCATCATCGACGCCTCGGTCAACAGAGATATTCTCATTGATACGCCGGTCGCAAAGCCGGCGCTGCTTCGCAGAACCTTTGAACTGGGGGCGCAGTATTCAGGAGAAATTTTGTCTCTGACCAAAATGCTCGGTCAGCTTCAGGATGCGGGAAATACGACCACGTTGACGCATTACCTCAACAAGCTCAATGAGGCGGGCTTGCTGGGGGCGTTGCAGAAATATGCTGCAGACGAGGCGCGCAAGCGCGCGAGCATCCCGAAATTTCAAGTGCACAACAACGCGCTGAAAACCGCGATGAAGGACGACGCTTTCGCTTCGGTACGTGCTGATCCGGCTGCCTGGGGGCGGTATGTGGAGTCTGCTGTCGGCGCTTATTTGATGAGTCAATCGTTCCGACTGCGTTTTGAACTTGCGTACTGGCGGGATGGATCCGATGAGGTGGATTTCGTCATCAGAACCCGGGGCAAGCTGATCGCCATCGAGGTGAAAAGCAATTCTGAAAAATCCTCCAGGGGACTGGAGGTCTTTCGTCAGAAGTTCGGTGCAGATCGCGCTTTTATCGTCGGACCGACAGGTTTGCCTCTGGAGACTTTTCTGAAGGCGGACATTTCGGAATTATGGCGCTGAAGATCAGAAAGCCCGCCGGCGAAAAACCGGCGGGCTTTTGAATCATCTGATGCAGGCTTCAGGGACCTCAAAAGGTCGGAATGACGCCGCCCTTGTACTTCTCCTCAATGAATTTTTTGACCTCGGGCGACGTGATTGCGGCCTTGAGCTTCTGGAAGGCGGGCTTCGTCTCATCGCCCGGGCGGACCACGACGATGTTGACGAAGGGCGACGACGAAGGCTCGATCGCGATCGAGTCCTTGATCGGGCTCAGGCCCGCCTGGAGCGCGAAGTTCGCGTTGATGACGGCGGCAGCGACATCGTTGAGCGCAAGCGGCACCTGGGCTGCCTCGAGTTCGTAGAAGGTTAGGTTCTTCGGGTTCTCCGCGATGTCTCTCACGGTCGAGAGGAGCGACGCGCCCTCGCGAAGCTTGATGAGGCCCGTGGACTCGAGCACCTTGAGCGCGCGTCCTTCGGTTGTCGGATAGCTCGGAAGCGCAATGCGTGATCCTTCCGAAATTTCGCTCAAGCTCTTATATTTTTTGGAGTAGACGGCCATCGGCTCGAGATGGACGCCGACCAAGGTTGCGAACTTGACGCCGTACTGCTTCTCGTAGGTCTCAAGGTATGGCGTCGACTGGAAGTAGTTGGCGTCGAGGTCTTTGTTGCTGAGGGCGAGGTTCAGCTGAACGAAGTCCGTAAATTCAGTCACCTGCAGGTCAACGCCTTCCTTTTCAAGCTTCGGCTTGATGAAGTTGAGGATGTCTGCATGCGGCACCGGCGTTGCGCCGATGCGGATCACGTCGGCTGCGGCGGCCGCGGACGAAAAGGCCGTGAAGGCCAGAACGCCGGCAGCGGCTGCGCCGGCAAAGGATTTCAGGGAAAAATTAAAAAGGGACATGGATCGGCTCCGTGAGGCGGTACGTTGAGGACGCGAGCTGGCGGCGTGCATGAGGTCGGGATGACCTGGTGTCTGGGACCGGAGGCTCTCAGACTTCCCCAACACAACATTTCTCAAGCAGGAGTCGGTGGAGAAGCGAGAAGCAGTCCGGTTGAGCAGACACTCGAAGAACGCTTCGGAGCGGGAAAGAGGATTCCTGCTCCGAAGCCTTGCCGCGAGGCCCCGCGGGCCATCGGCATGTGGGACATATTGCCTGAAGGCTGACTGCCGGGCGGCGGATAAAAGAACGCCTCCTGCGGTATTACCCGGGGAGGCGTGCAGTTGAGCAGGAATCAGCTTTCAGGAGGCTCGAAGACCTTGACCTCCGGTGCTTTCCCCGTCCATTTGGCGACCTGAACGAGCGCAGTGGACGCGATGTTGCCGCAGGAGAGGGAGCTTGCCGGGTCATCGGGCGTGAGGACGTTGGATGATCCGTGAACGTCGAGCGCTTCGCCCTCTACCTTCTGCGGATCAAACCAGCCGCCGTGATGCACGACGACGGCTCCGGGACGCACGGAATCCGTTACGAAGGCTCCGGCAAGAATTGCGCCGCGCAGGCTCGAAACCCGGATCACGTCTCCCGTTGCAATGTCGCGCAGAGATGCATCTGCCGGGTTGATGAGGCAGATTTCCCGGCCGGCAATCTGGGACTTTCTGAAGGTAACGGCGTTGAGCTGGCTGTGAAGCCGCGCATCGCTTTTGGGCGATACGAGCTGCAGGTACCCGCCTTCAGGATTGCGGAGCGCCGCAGCGTCTGCCGCATGCTCTGCGTTCCCGTAGGCCTCATAGGGCTTCAGATAGGCCGGGTGCGGCGGGCAGTCGGCGTAGCCGAGGCTCGCAATCCGCTCGGAATAAAGAACGATCTTTCCGGTCTCAGTTTTGAGCGGATGGGCCTCGGGGTCGCGGCGGAAATCCGCGAAGGCGACAAATCCTTCATTCTTCTTTTCGTGCGGGTAGAGAATGACGCCGGCTTTTTCAAAAGCTTCCCATTCGGGGAGAAGCGTTTTGAGGCCGGATTCGAGGCTGCGGCTTCTCGCGTCCTCGTAGAGCTTTCTGATCCATTCCGCTTCCGTCATTCCTTCGGTGAAGGAACGCTCGACTCCGAGGCGGCGCGCGAGGCCGGAGAAGATGGCGTAGTCGCTTCTCGAGTTCCCGATCGGGTCGATCGCCTGCTTCATGAGAACGATGCCGTCATTGATGTAGGTGCCGATCGGCGTGATGTCCGTTCTCTCGAGAAAGGTCGATGCCGGGAGAATGATGTCCGCATGCCGAGCGGTGGCGTTCCAGAAGCTTTCGGCAACGATCACGGCGTCGGGGCGGCGCCAGGCCTCCTCGAGCCTTCTCGTATCCGGATGGTGCGCAAAAGGATTGCCGCCTGCCCAGAAGACGAGGTGCACGTCCGGGTATTCGATCCGGCTGCCGTTCCAGGCGATGACCTTGCCGGGGTGCGCGAGAACGTCCGCCATGCGGGCGACCGGTACGGCGCGGCTCCCCTTCCAGGGGTGAAGGACGGGAACTGCGGGAGGCACTCTCGACGGGATCTGCCCGAGCTGCGGGCCCGTTCCCGGCGGATATCCGCCGTTGCAGTAGTGGTAGTTGGTGCCGATGCCGCCGCCCGGGAGCCCGATCTGACCGAGGGCTGCCGCGAGCGCCACCGCCATCCATGGCGGAAGTTCACCGTAGCGGGCGCGCTGCGGGCCCCATCCGAACATGATCATCGTGCGGTGAGAAGCCATGTTGCGGGCAAGCGCTTCAATGTCCTCAGTCGGGACGCCGGATTCGGAAGCCGCCCAGGCGGGCGTTTTGGGAATGCCGTCCTCGTCTCCGAGAACATAGGACCTGAGCTCGGGCCAGCCGGTCGTACAGCGGCTGAGGAAGGCTTCATCGGCAAGCTTCTCTTCAATCAGCACGTAGAGGAGCCCGAGCATCAGGGCGCAGTCGGTGCCGGGCCTGACGGCAATCCACTGGCTCCCGATTTCCTGAGCGGTCCTGGGGCAGACGGGGTTGACGGCAATCGTGCGGATGCGCGGGCGGTCTTTGAGGCTTCTGAAGATCTCCGTAGCCTCATGGAGCGTCGTCGTCCAGTCGATGTCGTTCGTGACGAGCGGATCGCATCCCCAGAGGATGATCCGTTCCGTATGTTCGAGAATCGTGTCCCAGCCCGTGGATCTCGGATCCTTCATGCCGAGCGCGTAGGGGAGAATGGTGCCGATTGCGGCCGTGGAATAGCTGTTCCCGGTCTCGATGTAGCCGCCCATGAGGTTGAGAAGCCTCTGAAGGAGCGCAATCGAATTGTTGACGCTCCCCGGAGACTTCCAGCCGTAGGATCGGCCCCAGACGGCGCTCGGCCCGAAATCCCGGTAGGTGCTTCGAATCGCGTCGGCTGCAAGGTCGAGTGCCTTATCCCAGCTCACCGGAACGTAGGAATCATTTCCGCGGTCCACGAGGCTCTCTGCTCCCTTTTCGAGGAACCCCCGGCGCACCATGGGCTCAAGGATTCTGGCTTCTGCGTAGGGGAGGTTCGCGATGTCCTCAAGATTGGGCGAAGGCGCATGGTCCTTCTCGAAAGGCCTTGCGCCTGTGAGGCGGCCTTCCTTGGTCAGGGCGTAGAAAAGTCCCCAGTGAGAGGCAGTTAGAGTTTCTCTCTCAGACATGATCCAGAGTTTCTGTAGATTGAACGAGACGCCGGGAGCTTTGATGAACGGGTTCCGGCTCTGTTGAAAGGCGATTATGGGCGGAAAATTGAACGATGCACGATCGTCTTTATGATTTTTCACTTCCAAAGAATGCTCGATCCCGGAATCACTCCACGAGTTGATGTTCCGCAAAGTAAGACTCGGAACGGCTGCTCGTAGATTTTCTCCGTACGGTCATCCGTGGTCGCTTCCCGGCGGGCGGCATCAAAGGACTCGCCGCGATTGAGGAGACTGTCGATTGTGCCCTGGCAGGCGGGCACAGAAAAAGCCGGCGGACTCATCAGAATCCACCGGCTTCAGGGACTCGGTTTAAAAGTCTTCAGAAGACTTCAATCAGAGCTTCCCTTCCTTCTGCGCCTTGACGTGTTCAGCAACAGTCATGCCGAAGACGCCAGCAGAGGTGAGCTGCGCGCCGCCGACATAGTTGTCGTAGAAGAGGCCGCCGGCAGCATTGCCGATGCAGAAGAGGCCGTCGATCGGATGATTTTCCGTGTCGAGCACCTGAGCTTCGGTGTTGATGAGCGGGCCGCCGAAGGTGGCCGTCATGCCGCCCTGGAAGGGCACGATGTAGAAGGGCGCCTTTTCGATGAGCGGAGCCTTCGGGAGCGTGTTGACCGGGCTGAGCTTCGAGGTTTCGCCCGACTTCACGGCGTCGTTGTAGTCCTCAACGGTCTTCGCAAGGACCTTCGGGTCGAGGCCCGCGGCCTTCGCGGCTTCCTCGATGGTGTTGCCGGTATAAACCGGAGCCTTCGTGCGGCTGTAAGACTCCCAATCGTTCTTCAGAATCGGGATGTCGTGCGTCGTCTGGTCGCAGACCATGAAGGCCCAGTTGTCGGGCGTCTTGGCGGCAACGTCGCGGGACATCTGAACGTAGGTCTGGCCTTCATCGGTGAAGCGCTTGCCTTCCTTGTTGACGCAGATGCCGTTGTTGACGATGTTGAGCGGGTTGGCGCCGGTGGGACCGTAAATCGGGCCGCAGTGATACTGGTCGACGTTCACGACCTTCGGGAGGAACGGAGCCGTGAGGACCACGTTTTCGCCCGCGATGATGCGCGAACCGCGAATCGGCATCTTGGCGCCCGCAGAACCGATGTACTGCGTGACGAGCTGCTGGTTGGCGGAGTAGCCGCCGGTGGCGAGAACGACGCCGAACTTCGAATAGACCTCAGAGAGGCCGTCCTTCGTCTTCACGCGCACGCCGTTGACGTTGCCCTTCTTCGGATCGGAGAGGAGCTCGACCACCTTGGTGTTCGTGCGGACTTCAACGCCGAGGGACTTCGCCTTGTTGAGAAGCGTCATGGCGAGCTGGCCGCCGCCCGGCTTGACTTCGCCGGTAACGAGGTGCGCACGGGTGAGCATCGGCCACACGAGCTTCGCGCCCGTATTGAAGTTGACGCCGCAGTAGGAGTGGAGCCACTCAAGGAGCCTCGTGCAGTTGTCGACCACCTTATGCGTAAGGGCAGGGACGGCCTTCTGCTGCGAAACCTTCATCATGTCGTTGTAGAAGGCTTCATTCGTGTCGTTTGCCGTTCCCTTGGCCTTCTGGAACGAAGTGTTGAGGCCGAGCAGGAAGCCCGCGGCATAAATCGTGTTGCCGGCAGGCATGGGCATTTTTTCAAGAAGGAGGGGCTTCAAGCCAAGCTCGGCAGCGCGGACTGCGCAGACGAGGCCGCCGCAGCCGGCGCCGACGATGATGAGATCGTACTTGGCGGACTTGGGCGAACGGGCTTCAGCAGCCGCAACGCCGCCCAGCATGCCGGCAGCGCCTACCGCACCGGCCGCAGCCGTGCGGAAGAATTCACGACGATTTGCAAGCGTCATTTCTTTTCTCTCTTTTCTACTTTGTTTAGGGTAAGACCCTCATAGCGAAATTGTGCTTTCGCAGTAGGGGTTCACCCGAACTGGATGCATTCAATCCTATCCCCATGAAAACCCGAAGAGAGGCCGGCAGACACAATTGTTGATCTGAGGCACCTGAATTTACAAATTCAGAAAAGCTTGCCGTATAAGGGTTCAGACGAAAAAAAGCGCTCCCCGGAGAGTGTCCGGAAAGCGCTTTTTTTGGTCGCCGGGACTTACGGGCCCCGGCGGTTTCCATCAGGCAGAAGTCTTACGCCTTGGCGGCCTTCTGGCCGGCGATGCGGCCGAAGACGAGGCAGTCAAGAATCGCGACGGAGCCGAGACGGACGGCGCCATGCACGCCGCTCGTGGATTCGCCGGCGGCATAGAGGCCCGGGATGGGCTTGTCGTTGCGCACGTCGATCACCTGGCAGTTGAGGTCGGTGTAGAGACCGCCCATGCAGTGGTGAACCTTCGGCTGGCATTCGCCGATGTACCAGGGGCCGTCAACCATCGGGACCTGGTCGTTGTTGATGTAGCGGCCGAAAGCCGGATCCTTCTTCGTCTTGACGGCTTCATTGAAGGCGGCGATGGTCTTCTTGAGCTCGTCGAGCGGAATGCCCGCGCCCTTGGCCATGGCTTCAACGGTGTCGTACTTGTCGAGAATCTTCGCGTCGAGCATCTTTTCGAGGAAGCCCGGGCGCTGCTTCTTGAGCGGCTGCACGTTGGGTTCGTTGCAGATGGCGAAGGCCTTGAGGCCGTTCTGCTGCTCAACCATGATGGCGTCGGCGCGAACCTTGCGGTTGGCGAGTTCGTTCACGAAGCGGTCGCCCTTCGAGTTCACCCAGATGCCGTATTCAGCGGCAGCGGTCTGGTTGAACTGCCAGCCGATGCCCATGCCCTTTTCCTTCGGGTTGCCCCACGGGCCGCACTGAATCCAGTCGTTCTGAACCTGCAGGCAGCCGATGGCGGAGGTTTCGCGCCAGAGTTCGGACGTGGCCGAAGGCTGGTTGGTCGTATCGAGCGAAGCGTCGAGCTTCGGATCCTGATACATGCGGAACTTCACGTCGGCAGCGAAGCCGCCGTAGCAGAGGATGACGCCCTTCTTCGCGGCGATGCGCTTCACGGTGCCGGAGGTCTTGTCCGGGAACTTGTAGTTTTCACGGACTTCAAGACCCGTCACGCGGCCGGACTCATCGCGCACGATGTGTTCGACATAGGTGCGAAGACGAACGGGGATGCCGAGCTTCTTCACGTATTCAAGTTCCTTCATGACGATGCCGGAACCCGAGCCGTTGGTGGTGGTCACATAGCGCGGAACGCTGTGGCCGCCTTCCTGGCCGATGGCATCGGGGAGGAACTCGACGCCTAGTTCATTGACGCACCACTCATAGTTCGACAGAACCTGAGTGACCATCTGATGAACTTTTTCGCGGTTGTTCATGTAGGCGCCGGCAACGAGGATGTCCTTCTCAAGAAGCTCCTGGGAGTCCTTGATGCCGTGCATCTTCTGCTGCGGGCAGCCCGTGGCGGTCATGATGCCGCCGTTGATGGCGGAGTTGCCGCCGGCAAACGTCATCTTCTCGAGAACGATGACGTTGGCGCCGGCCTTCTTCGCTTCGATCGCGGCGGCAAGGCCCGCGAAGCCCGTGCCGACCACGATGACGTCGACAGTCTCATCCCACTTGGGAGCGGCTTTCGCAAACGCGGGAGCGGCAATGGCGGCGGTGCCCGCGATGGAACCGGCGATGAGGCTGCGGCGCGAAATGGAAGTGGTCATATGTTTCTCTCCTTTCTAAGAGCTGCCTGACCGGAGTTGGTTTTGAATTTGCAATGCGAAAAAAGCATTGCCCGATCAGGTGTTGCCTCTACTTTGCCGCGTTATTTCGAGAGGCAGTTTGATATTTCGCAAGGAAAGGAAAGGGACGCGTAAGGGTAGCGGAAAAATTCGTGAAAAACCACGATAAACAATGAGCTTGAGAAGCCTGCAGACTTTCTCTGATTGACAGAATTGAATTCTGCAATACAGGAAAATGCGTTTCCCGGGCGTCCTCAAACCCGGGAAGCGCGAACGGGTTACTGCCTCAGTTCTCGCGGGGAGTTGAGCGGAATTTCCCGTACGTTCGAGCGGAAAGGATTGATGTCGATGCCGCCTCTCCTCGTGAAGGCGGCATGCACTTCGAGGACTCTGAGATCAAAGCGCGACCGCAGGTCGTGAAAGATCTGCTCGACGCACTGTTCGTGGAAGCCCCGGTGCTGACGGTAGCTCGCGAGGTACCTGAGAAGCGATGCCGGATCGACGGCTTCTCCAGCGAGATGAACGGAAACGGAGGCGAAGTCGGGCTGCCCGGTAACGGGACAGAGCGAGCGGAAGATATTGGTCGACCAGAAGACCTCGCGCTCGCCTGCGGCCGCATCCCTTTCGAGAAGATCCGGCGAGACTTCGTAGGCGTCAACCTTCGTTTCGGGAAGCATTTCTTCCAGATTGTCGCCCGGCATCGGGGCGACCTTCGTTTCCCAGGAGCGCAGCGGGTTCACTTTTGCCTGAACGGCGCCTCCGGCAGCCTCGGAAAGATCTCGCGTGAGAATCGCCTCGGCTTCCGCGGCGTCCGCAAGCTTCGTCATCGCGAAGCTCATCGCGTAGAGCTTCAGCGACTTCGACTCGATGATCGAAGGAGTCGATGCGGGGACGGTGAGCTCCACTTCCGCCGCATGGGGAAGACCCCGGTGGTCTAGCCAGGAGAATTCATAAAGGCGCCAGATGTCGGCTCCCTGAAAATCATGGTCGCCGATGGCGTCGCGTCCGAGCGCGCGGGGAATGGGCTGAAGAAGTTCCGGGGAATAGTGTTCGGCATAGGTCGTCGCCTGGCCGAGCCTGGTCCCCTTGGGTTCAGGCATGAGAACGGTCAAATGGTCACCTTTGATTGGAAAGTCAGTGGGAGCGGCTGGTTCAGGATCTGCGCGTTTAAACGCATGAGTCCTTCGAGTTTGCCGCCTGCTCCGTCAGAAATGTTTGGATGAGCGAAGCCTTGAGGAATATGCGGCTGAAGATATTAGCCGTCTCTCTGGCGGTTCAGGACTGTCTGAGGCATCTTCCTGAAATAATCCGCGAGTTCCGGGAGCCTCATTTCGCCCGCGGCAGTCCGGACGATCACATCATCGAGACCTGGAACACTCCGGAGCTTCACTCCGTTCCTCAGGAGGAACAAGACGGCGCAGTTCATGGAAGCGCGCTTGTTGCCGTCCAGAAAAACGTGCCCCCGGGCTATGGCGATTGAATACATTGCCGCCAGTGCGTAGATGTCGTCGATGCCTTCGTAAGCAGAAAAATTAATGACGCGTGCAATGAGCGCTTCGATTTTGCCTTGCGAGACGACTCCCGGCAGGCCTCCGAAAACCTCGACGGCGCGGTCGTGAACGCGGAGGATCTCATCTGCGGCGAGATGGCGGATAAATACAGTCATTTCGAAGTCAACGCGGCATTGGCGTCATGAAATTCATTGAAAATTGCGTCTATCTCCTGATCGAGGATCTGCCTGCGCATGCGCTCGTACTCCTCGCTGGAGAGGAGTACGGCGACGGTTTTACCTCGCACATTGATGCGTACGGGCTCCGGGTTGTCTGAATTGAGCGCCTGAATAATGGAAGAGAGGTTTTTGCGCGCATCGGATATGGAGAGAGATTCCATCAGCACACCTTGCAGGGAAAAGTACATCAAGCTGTACTTTTAATTGTACAAGGCCTGCGTCCGGGTTCTCTCAGGAATCTGATGCGCGCCGTGAACCGCCGGGCTTCAGGCGGCGAGGTCCGGGTGAACAGACGTCAATCCCTGCGCGTTCCCGGAATCGGCGTCACTAGCGGCTGCCCGTTCAGCGCGAGGCGGATGTTTTCCATCACGAGTTCAGCCATGGCATCGCGCGTTTCGACGGTTGCTGAACCGATGTGGGGTGCAAGCACAACGTTCCCGAGCTTGAGAAGGCCGTCCTCAACATGAGGCTCGTGCTCGAAGACGTCAAGCGCAGCGCCGGCGATTGTTTTGTCGCGGAGGGCCTCAATGAGGGCTTCCGTATCAACGAGCGCGCCGCGGGCGATGTTGACGAGGAATCCCTTGGCCCCTAGGGCCTCGAGCACCTCGCGATTGATGAGATGGTGCGTTTCAGGCGTTGCCGGGATGACGACGATCAGCGCATCGCACCAGGCGGCGAGGTCCTTGACGGACTCAAAGTACTGCCAGGGCACGTCCTTCGGAGCTCGCGCCGTGTAGCCAACTTCCATCCGGAAGGCCTTCGCGCGTTCGGCAACGACCTTGCCGATGCGCCCGAGGCCGGCAATGCCGATCCGGCAGCCGGCGATGCGGCGTCCGAGGGGGAAGTTTTCATTGGGCCACCTTCCGGCGCGCACGAAGGCGTCGGCGGCGGGAAGCGACCGGGCAAGCGCAAGGAGAAGCCCGATCGCGAGGTCGGCCACGTCTTCAGAGAGCACGTCCGGCGTATGGCAGGCGCGCAGGCCCCGCCGGGCGATAGCCGGAACATCGAAGCCGTCGTACCCGACCCCGAAGTCGCCCACCATGCGAAGCGCCGGGTAGTGCGAAAGCTCCTCGTCCGTTACCCTGAGGTTGGACGCAGAGACAAGCACGTCGGCATGAGGCGCGACCTCTGCAAACTCTTCTTCGCTCATGCGGTCGCGGTGAAAGACCTCGCCGATTTCAGGAAGGCGCTTCAGGAGCGGGTGAGCCGGGTTGGAGGAGGGAATCAGATTGACGATTGTCGGACGACCGTTCTGCATGACGCTTCTCTGCAAAGGTTGTTGAGATATGTGACAAAAGAAGAATGGAAAAAAGTTTATCCCGGAAGCCGAAGGGGCGCGGATGTCACCGGACGCCCGCTGCGGGTCCTCCTGCGCCCGAAGGGGAAACCGAACCTCCCCGGGCTTCCGGCCAGGGGCGTTCAAAATGCTTTTCATCATGCCGCGGGCTCAGTGTTTACGTGATCGCATCCCCAGGGCTGACGATTACAAATATTTATTGAAGCTCAGCCCTGTATAGTTTTATC
>ERZ1034901.550-NODE-550-length-29293-cov-8.992099_pt1 | contig 29293 bp, 28 predicted proteins | sample MGYA00520628_ERZ1034901 | MGnify/ENA primary metagenome ERZ1034901 (study PRJEB33766, sample SAMN09781783) | gut metagenome | biome: gut microbiome | host: Homo sapiens | place: Madagascar | study: EMG produced TPA metagenomics assembly of the PRJNA485056 data set... | reverse complement strand
CTGGAATTGGAAGAATCGTCACACCCTCTTTCCTCTAAAAGGCTCATTATCAACGATTTAATCTTTAAATGACAAGATGAACATGAAGTACAATATCAGTAAAACCATTAGGCGATGCAAGCAATCCGCATTTTTCATATCAGCATCTACCGTTAATATTTCTTAATCAGCCGATTTTTCGTTCTCCGCGATGTCTTTTTGTTTGGATGTCCGAAGCATAGTGAGTAACTTTGTGAAAAGAAATAAGTAATAAGAAAACTATATGGAACCAAAGAAATACGACATCAACATTGAACAGCTGTTTCGCGACGACCTTCATCAATATCTGCTGTCCATTGGAATGGTGGACGAAAGGCTACCGGAAGCGCAGGACATCGAGGAACTTTGGCAGAAGATCGGCGAGAGCTATCTGCCCGACGGCATGAGAGAGTTCCGCGACTACCCTACCGTCTCGCTCGGATGGATGATGTTCGTGGGAATGGCGATAGCGAAATACTGGGATACGGACTGGGAGCTTTACAGCAAAGTGGACGACCTGTATAAATACCTGCGTGACCAGCGCGACTTCGACCATATGGACGAATATGTCTGCGAGAAGGTGCTTCTGCTGGACGAGGAGCAACAGGCGGCAATGGCAAAGACGGTGGGCGAATGTGCCTCACGTACGTACAACCTGCTCTGTCATCGCCACCTTGAGCCTGGCACTTCCGAAGCCTTCCGCGCATACGTGGCTGCCCTCCACCAGATGTATCTGATGGGAATGGCTATGGAGCTGAAACGTCTCGGCTATCACATGACTAAGCTGAACTAAAAAACATACTAACCTAAATAAAGAACTATGAACTGGAAAAAATTACAGAACGGATCTGACATTAGAGGCGTGGCTCTCAAAGGTATCGAGGGCGAAAACGTCAACCTTACTGAAGAGGTGATCATGACAATCGGCAAGTCGTTTGTCTGCTGGTTGAGAAAGACAATGGGCGTGGAGAATCCTACGATTGCCGTAGGTATGGACTGCCGCCTCTCTGGTAACGCCATCAAGGGTGCCTTCATAAAGGGTGCTGCTGAGGCTGGTGCCAACGTCGTGGACTGCGGCTTGGCTTCGACTCCTGCCATGTTTATGACCACCATCAGCGACACGGTAAAGGCTACGGCTTCGGTTATGGTGACAGCAAGCCACCTGCCGTTTAATCGTAACGGCCTTAAGTTCTTCACTTCCAAGGGTGGACTTGACAGCAAGGACATCGCTGCCATCCTTGAGATTGCCGAGAACGGCGAGTATGCTTACGACGGCGCAAAGGGCAACGCCACGGTCATGGACTTCATGTCAGTATATTCACGCCACATTGCCGACTATATCCGTGAGGGCGTGAAAGCCGATGACTATGACCATCCTCTCAAGGGCATGCACATCATCGTGGACGCAGGCAACGGCAACGGAGGCTTCTTCGAGAAGATTCTGCGTTCGCTCGGAGCCAATACGGAAGGCAGCCAGTTTCTTGAGCCGGACGGTCACTTCCCCAACCATATCCCCAATCCTGAGAATGCTGAGGCTATGGCTTCGGTATGCAATGCCGTGGAGATCACCAATGCTGACCTCGGCGTAATTTTCGATACCGACGTTGACCGCTCTGCCATCATCGGACGTAAGGGCGAACCCATAAACCGCAACTCGCTCATAGCGCTCATCTCTGCCGTAATCCTGGAGGAGCATCCGGGAAGCACCATCGTTACAGACTCTGTAACGTCTGACGGTCTGGCAGAATATATCAGCAGCAAGGGTGGCAAGCACCATCGCTTCCGCCGTGGATATAAGAATGTCATCAACGAGGGCATCCGCCTTAACGAGAACGGCGAAGAGTGCTGGCTTGCCATCGAGACTTCAGGACACGCTGCCCTTCGTGAGAACCACTTCCTCGACGACGGTGCATATCTCGCAGCAAAGCTCATCGTTCATGCAGCAAAGATGAACAGAGAGGGCAAGCAGGTGCACGAAATAATCGCTTCGCTCAAGCAGCCTAAGGAAAGCAAGGAGATAAGAATAAAGCTGACCGATCCGGACTTCAAGGCTTACGGAGCAAAGGTTCTGGAGGACATGAAGGCGAAGGCAGAGGAAATGTCTGGATGGACAATCGTACAGCCCAACTATGAGGGTCTGCGTGTCAGCTGCACCAATGCTGACGAAGACGGTTGGTGGCTGCTACGTATGTCGCTCCACGATCCAGTAATGCCTCTCAATATCGAGAGCAACGTGGAAGGTGGCGTAGAGGCTATAGAAAGAAAACTTAAAGCAATGGGACTGCTTTAAGAAAGTTGACAGTTGAGATTTGAGGATTGAGAGTTGTGATTACATAACATCGACCGGCTTTGCCGCCTGCCTTAGCAAAGGCTCTCAATTCTCAACTCTCAACTGTTATATTACTTGAACATTCCGTACAACGCAGAATCTATCTTGTCCGTAATTTTTCGGAATGCCTCAGGATCCGACTCGAACTTCTGGGTGTCGCCGTCCACTATTATCAGCTTTCCCTTATAGTCCTTAATCCATTCCTCATATCTCTCGTTCAGACCTGTGAGATAGTCGATGCGTATGGTCTGCTCGCACTCACGTCCTCGCTTGCCAATCTGATTCACCAGATTCGATACCGTGGAGCGGATGTATATCATGAGGTCAGGCAGCTTCACGAGAGTCATCATCGTATCGAAGAGATCCGAATAGTTGTTGAAGTCGCGGTCTGACATATATCCCTGTCCGTGAAGGTTGGGCGCGAAGATGCAGGCATCCTCAAAGATGGTGCGGTCCTGAATGATGTCCTTGTCGCTCTGGCTGATTTCCACCACCTCCTTGAAACGCTTGTTAAGGAAATAGATCTGGAGATTGAACGACCAGCGCGACATATCCTTATAGAAGTCGTCAAGATAGGGATTGTGTTCAACGGGTTCGAAACGGGGCGACCAGTTATATCTTTTTGCCAACATCTTGGTTAGTGTGGTCTTGCCACTACCGATGTTTCCGGCTATTGCTATGTGCATTTATTCTTTTGTTTTTATTGGATTGGGTAAGATTAAATGGATAATACGGAGTCAATCTGGTCCGTTATCAGCTTCAGGTCTTCGGGGCGCGTCTTATAGTCGAGTTTGTCCACATCGATGACCAGCACCTTACCTTTATATTTGTTACGGATGAAGTCATCGTATCTGTCGTTCAGTCCTTGCAGATACTCGATGGGGATTTTCTGCTCATACACACGTCCTCGCTTCTGAATGTTCTCCACGAGGTGCGGCACGGAAGACCTCAGATAAATCATGAGGTCAGGCAGCTTCACCTTCTCCACCATAATCTCGTAAAGCTCCATGTAAGTCTCGAAGTCGCGGTCGCTGATGTTGCCCTGCGCGTAATTGTTGGCGGCAAAGACGAAGACGCCTTCATGAAGGGTACGGTCCTGGATGATGTTGTTCTCCGATTCTGAAATCTGAAGAACATCCTTGAAGCGCTCCTTCAGGAAGAACACCTCCAAGGCAAACGACCATCGATGTAAGTCCTTGTAATAGTCGTTCATATAAGGATTGTCGACGACTTTCTCGTAGCGCGGTTCCCATTGGTAATGCTCGGCAAGCATCTCCGTAAGCGTGGTCTTACCACTACCGATATTTCCTGCTATTCCTATATACACTTGTCTGAAAAATTGTATTTTTTAGTGATTTCCTTTTTTTACTTTATCTTGCTATACCTATACTTGCCGCCGGTTATCTCCTTCAGAGTGAGGTTGCGATAGAAGATGCTATACATCTCCGTTGACTGGCTTCCGAGTCGGAAATGCACGCCGTCGTCCTCATAGATGAAGCAGATGTTGCCTTTGTCTCCGATTGCCATAGACGAGTAAGCCGAATAGCCGTCGGTTATCTCATATCGCTCCCATCCGTCTTTCCAGTTTTCGGGAGAAGCCCAGTCGGCTGCAGAACGGAATGCTTTCCAGTATACCGACACGTGGCTGCGGCGCTCAAGGTTGGAAGGATGATTGCCGGGGGTGCCGCGGGGTACGGACTGAAGGGCTACGTATACACGACTGCCGTCCTTTGCCTTAGCCGGCACAAGGAGAATCTCGCCGTTGCAGTTATTGTTGATGGTGGCTGTTCCTCCGTCAGGATTCTCTGAAGCCACAGGCTGTGCCCAGCTGCCCTGACCATAACTGTTGTCCCCATAGCTGAAGACATTAAACCATCTGCCGTCCTTTCCGCTACGACGGCAGCTCAGCAGCACACGGCCGTCAGGAAGTTCCTCCAGCTTCGCCTCGTCGCCCTCAGGAGCAGGACGTGCGTCTGCACCACCAAGCGGAGTCCAAGTATCGCCGAAGTCGTCCGAATAGACCACCAAGCTACCCTCATTGGTCACCACAGCCGAATAGATGCGATAATATTCTCCACGCTTTATCATGCGGCTCTGACAGATACGACCGCTTGTGAAGAAAAGGCGGAAAATGTTGCCATGACCACGATAGAGGTCGTAAATCTGAGAGGTCACCTCTCCTCCGTTCCATGTGTTTCCGTTGTCATCGCTATAGTAGCGTCCCACCTTCAGGGCTTCGCTATAGTCGCCCGGAACGGTAATCTTCGAACGTCCGTAGCCCACATCGCCCGAACCCGTCATTATGAGCATGCGTCCTGTCTCGCGGTCACGCACCACGGCAGCATCACCATGACTCTGGTCGTAGCCTCCGTTGCCGAATCCCTTTACGGCACACTTAGGCGAAGTCCATGTACGTCCTCCGTCCTTGCTGTGGCGCACCTCTATGCTGATGTTGCCCACGGATCCCACGTCGCCCCAACTGGTGGCGTCCGTAACACCCGAACGGTTGTCAGCAAAGGCTATGACGTTTTTGCCGTTAGCAACGATGGCAGGTATACGATAATATTGGTGGCGCGTGGTGTCGGTCTGCCAGAGCATGGTCTGTGCCCAAGAAACCGAGCAGGCAAGCGCCAATCCAAGAGTAAGAGAGAGCTTCTTCATTTGTTTTAGTGAAATGTTATAAAGTAGTAAAAGCTCTATTTATTGATATAGTCCAGAATCTGCTCTGCATGAATCTTCGTCTTGATCTCCTTCGGAGTGAATATCTTCTGGATGATGCCGTTTTCGTCAACGAGGTAAGTGGTGCGAAGGATGCCTATGGTCTTTCTGCCGCACGCCACCTTCTCTCCCCAGCAGCCAAGCTCCTGCAAGAGCGTAGTCTCCGTATCAGCGATGAGCGTAAACTCCAGTCTCTTCGCTTCAGCAAACTTCTTCTGCGCAGTCTGCTTGTCCTTGCTGACGCCGATGATGTCGTATCCTGCCGCAGCCAGTTCGTCCTTATGTGCCTGCAAAGAGCATGCCTCTGCCGAGCATCCGCTTGTATTGGCTTTTGGATAACTGTAAAGCACTATCTTGCGTCCACGATAATCACTTGCCTTAATCTCACGTCCGTCCTGGTCAACACCCAGAACCTCAGGTATTTTATCTCCGATTGTCATAATATTAATATGATGTCTGTAAAGTTAACAATACTGAACTTTCAGTAAATAATTATGCAAAGTTATAATAATTCCTGTGCATTTGCAAGCCTCAAACCACTCTTTTGCAATCCAATAGTTGGTTAAATAGTATTTAAAGGCCGAAATGTGACATTTTTTTTGTAACTTTGCACCTGCTTTGTACTATGCGTATACAAATCGCAGCGCGGCACAGCACTTAAATCAAACAGTATGGCACAGAAAATTTTATTTGTCAATCAGGAGATTTCTCCGTACGTACCCGAAACCGTATTGTCCGTAATGGGACGCGACCTTCCAAGCAAGATGCAGGAAGAGGGTCTTGAGATAAGAACATTCATGCCCAAATGGGGCAATATCAACGAACGCCGAGGACAGCTCCATGAGGTTATCCGCCTTTCTGGCATGAACCTCGTGATTGACGACACAGACCACCCACTTATCATTAAGGTGGCATCAATCCCCCAGAGCAGACTTCAGGTCTACTTCATCGACAACGACGACTACTTCATGAAGCGCAAGATGACATGCGACGAGAACGGCGAGGAATATGAAGACAACGGCGAAAGAGCCATCTTCTTTGCACGCGGCGTACTCGAGACAGTCAAGAAGCTCAGATGGTCGCCGGAGGTAATTCATTGCCAGGGTTGGATGTCTTACGTCGTGCCCCTCTTCACAAAGGCTGTCTATAGCCCAGAACCCATCTTCGCACAGTCAAAGATTGTTACTTCTGTATTTAAGGAAGGTCTCACAAAGGGATTTGGCGACAACTTCAAGAACTGCCTCGAATTTAAGGACGTCACCGTGGACAGCCTCGCTGCCTACAAGGACGACTTCGACTTCATGGAGTTCAGCAAGCTTGCCATTGACAACAGCGACGCCGTAGTGGAGGCAGAAGCCGACGCTTGCCCCGAGCTTATCGAGTACGCCAAGAGCAAAGGCATACCCGTACTGGCTTATCCTGGAGAGGACTACACCTCTGCATATAAGGAATTCTACGCAGCTCTCTAACTAAGAGCCTGATGCGTAGATATATATAATATATTGTAACAGGTTAACTTATGAACATCAAGTATATGGCAGGCATTGCGCTTGCCGCTTTCACGCTCTTCTCATGCGACGACACCACCGACACCATCGGCGGTTCGCTGACTGACAATGTGGACAAGCTCGAGATTTCCACAGACACATTTCAGGTGGAGACACGCTCCATTCTGGCTGACTCGGTTCTCTCACGTTCCGTCACAGGATATCTCGGCAAGGTGCGCGACCCCGAAACGGGAGCTTACATGACCGGCGACTTCATGACGCAGTTCTATACGCCTGAAGGATTCAGCTTTCCAGAAAAAGACAGCATCGTGAGCAAAAAGGACGGACTGATAGTGGCTGACTCGTGCGACCTCCGTCTTTACTATACCGGATTCTACGGCGACTCGCTGGCGACGATGAAGGTTACGGCAATGGAGCTCAACAAGCCCGTGGACGAGCAGAAGTTCTTCTATTCCAACTACGACCCCGAGAAAGAAGGCTATGTGAAGAGCGACTCTAAGGCAGGCAGCCGAATCTATACTCTCGCTGACCTCAATGTGGACGAGAGCACAAGAAAGAAAAGCGACTATATGCCTAACATCCGCATTGCGCTGGACAAGCCGTATAAGGGCTATGACAATTTTGGTTCGTACATCATTAATATGTATTATGAGCATCCTGAATACTTCAAGAACTCATATTCGTTTATCCACAATCTTGTGCCGGGCTTCTTCTTCAAGACGCAGAGCGGACTGGGATCGATGGCGTACGTGACGCTCTCACAGCTGAACGTATACTTCCGCAACAAGACCACCTACACCAGTAGCGACGGCACAAAGCGCGATACCATCATCAATGCCATGGCTTCGTTCCCCGGAACTGAGGAGGTGCTGCAGACCACGACCATCAACAACGATATGTCTACGCTCCGTCGACTTGTAGATGAGGATCGTTCATGCACATACCTCAAGTCGCCCGCCGGCATCTTCACGGAGATGACACTCCCCGTTAACGAGATTGTGGCAGGACATGAGAACGACACCATCAACACGGCTAAGATAACGCTGACACGCATCAACGACGGCGTACAGCAGAAAGCTTACCGTCTTGGCATCCCGCAGACCCTGCTGCTCCTGCCGAAGGCTGATATGTATAGCTTCTTCGAGAAGAACCAGATAGCCGACTACAAGACGTCTTATCTGGCTTCCTACAACAGTTCAAGCAACACATACACCTTCAACAACATCGGAGGTCTGATAAAGCACCTCAACGAGACGGCAGACAAGACAAAGGCTGACTGGAACAAAGTGGTTATCATCCCCGTAACCGCCACATACACCACCATCGACCAAAGATCGGTTCTCACAAAGGTGACGCACGACATGTCGCTCACGTCCACAAAGCTGGTTGGAGGCCCCAACACCAAGAACCAGATTACTGTCATATACAGTAAGTTCAAGTAACGGAATCTATGGCAGACAATTTCTTGGAACGTCAAAGACGCGACTACGAAGAGAAAAAGGCTGGTACAGCCCGACGCCCTCAGATAAGGAGCGTTAAAGAAATTCTCCAAAGAGCAAGACAGAACTTTAACAACGACTGATCACTCAGTCTGCATACAACAAGAAAGCAGGAGGATGAATCCATATAACCACGGATTCTTCCCCCTGCTTTCTTTATATTATCGATCGATTCACTCCGAAGGCATCATATTCCACGTTTCCTTCTCATTCACAGACATACCCAGATGCTTGCGTATTTCCTTTACGAATATCGTGCCGAGCGTTGCTTGCTTATGCGCACCAACACCCGAGACAGTTCCGAACGCCAATCTCGTCTTGGGCTTTGTGGTGGCAAGCTGATGCAGCGTGCGGTCACCGAAGATTACGTATGGCGGCACTCCCCTCTCTGCAGCCAACTTCACACGCAGCTTACGCAACTTCTCGAACAACTCCATGTCCTCCGTTGCACCGCCGAGGTCCAACCCCACAAGCGGCTGCTCACGGAGCTTCTGCTTCCTACCCTTCACAGTCAGATCCTCATGCACCACCACAGCCAGCTGCGCCTGCTTACGACCGAAGAGCACATCCTCACCCTGCGGAGTCACCTTTATGTGCGAATTGTCCTTATAGTCAATTTCTATGTAGCCCAGATGCAGCATCTGCAGCAGATAGTCCTGCCAGTCCTTGAACGGCACATCCCTGCCACAGCCGTATGTCTTCAGCATATTATATCCCTTCTGATAAAGCTCCTGATTGGACGTACCACGCAAGATATCGATTAGGAGGCGGAAACCTATCTGCTGTTGCGTCCTCATAACCGCCGACAGAGCCTTCTGCACCAATATCGTTCCGTCAAACCTCCGTGGCGGATTCTTACAAACGTCGCAGTTATCACAGTCATGATCCATCGTCTCGCCGAAATAGTTGAGCAGGATACGTCGACGACACACCTGACTCTCCGCATACTCCTGCATACGCTCCAGTTTCTCGTTGTTGATGTCCTGCTGTCCACTCTCCTCCGCAAACTTTCTGAGCGTGATGATGTCGCCGACCTGATAGAAGAGCACCGTCTCGCACGGCAGACTGTCACGTCCGCCACGACCAATCTCCTGATAATAGCTCTCAATGCTCTTCGGCAGATTATAGTGCACCACGAAGCGCACATTACTCTTATCGATGCCCATACCGAAAGCAATGGTGGCACACACCACATCTATTTCGTCGTTGATGAAAGCCTCCTGCACCCTATCACGTCCCGACGCAGACAGTCCGGCATGATAAGCCATCGCTCTCACTCCCTTCTCCTGCAACTTGGCAGCAACACTCTCCGTGGTCTTACGACTCATACAATATATGATGCCGCTCTCGCCCGGATGACGAGCTATGAGTGCCATGATGAAGCGTTGCTTGTCCTTGGCGGAATATCCCCTGCGAACGTCCAACGAGAGATTAGGACGGTCAAAGGACGACACGAAGACCGTAGCCTCTCCCCTATCGTCCTTCGTCAGTCCAAGTTGCTGCACAATGTCCTCCTTCGTTATCTTGTCCGCCGTAGCAGTAAACGCAGCTACGGGTACACCAGGGAAAAACTCCTTCAGCTTGCCCAGCTGCGTATATTCAGGACGGAAGTCATGTCCCCATTGCGAGATGCAATGAGCCTCGTCCACAGCGAACATGCTCACCTTCAGCTTTCCCGTAGGCGCCGTGCCCGACGAGTGATGTAGCACACCGAACTGAATCTCCGACAACAGACGTTCAGGCGAGACATACAGCAACTTATATTCGCCCCTGTAAGCCCTCTCCGCTATTTCCCTGTTCTCCTCCTCCGAAGCATTGCTGTTAAGCGCAGCCGCCTCGATGCCGTTGGCACGCAGATTCTCCACCTGATCTTTCATGAGCGAGATGAGTGGCGACACCACCACAGCCGTACCCTCCATCATCAGAGCCGGAATCTGATAGCAAATGCTCTTGCCGCCGCCCGTAGGCATCAGCACCAAGCAATCCTTCCTCTCAAGTATATGTCTTATGATATCCTCCTGCAAAGGACGAAACCGTTCATATCCAAAATATTCTTTAAGCGTAGCATGCATTAACAATTCATTCATATGGCAAAGTTACGCAATAATGACGGAATAATAAAAAAAGAACAGCCCTTTATCCCCAACAAATAAATTGTCAAGGATAAAGGGCTGCTCAATAATCACTACCCACAAATCACTATAATCAGTCTTTCAGGCTCTGCTGATACCACTCATAGAGTTTCTCTACTCCTTCCTCGATTTCCACTTTGTGTGTCCATCCGAGGCTATGGAGCTTGTCCACGCTGATAAGCTTTCTTGGGGTGCCGTCGGGTTTGCTGGCGTCAAACTCCACCGTGCCCTCGAAGCCTACTGCTTTTACCACAAGCTCTGAGAGCTGTCGGATGGTCAGCTCCTTGCCGGTGCCGACGTTGATGTGGCAGTTACGAATCTCGCCGAGAGACGGGATGGCTCCACCTCTGCCCTCTGAGTTGTTTCTGTCCACAGCGCCGTCCACCTTCGCACCATAGAATACTGAGGAGTATTTCTCCATGCCGATGATGTCCTTGAAGTCTACGTTCAGGAGAACGTGGACGCTGGCGTCTGCCATGTCCTCACTCCATAGGAACTCACGCAGCGGAGTGCCTGTTCCCCAGAGCACCACCTTATTATCATAGATGCCGTAGAACTCCAATGCTTTCAGAATGCGCTCATGAGAGTTGCTGCCGTCCACATTGCCCTCGCCGATGATGGCGCGGAGCTTGTCATCTGGGTTGATAGGACGCTTGTTCATGTCCACCTCAATGCTGTGCCAGTCGCCGTCATGGATGAGCTTGGCGAGATAAATCTTACGCATCATCGCCGGCATAACATGACTGTTCTCCAGGTGGAAGTTGTCGTTAGGACCATAAAGGTTTGTCGGCATCACGGCTATGTAGTTGGTACCATACTGAAGGTTATAGCTCTCGCACATCTTCAGTCCCGCAATCTTTGCGATGGCATACTCCTCGTTGGTATATTCCAGAGGCGAAGTAAGGAGCACGTCCTCCTTCATTGGCTGGGGAGCATCCTTGGGATAGATACAGGTGGAACCGAGGAAGAGCAGCTTCTTCACGCCGTGCGAATAAGCATTGCTGATTACGTTACACTGCATCTTCATATTCTGCATGATAAAGTCAGCACGATAGAGCGAGTTAGCCATGATGCCACCCACGAAAGCAGCAGCCAGAACCACAGCATCAGGACGCTCCTCATCGAAGAACTTCTCCACAGCATACTGGTCAGTAAGGTCAAGCTCCTTATGCGAACGACCCACCAGATTGTTATACCCTCTCTTCTTAAGGTTATTCCATATAGCAGAACCCACCAGTCCATGGTGTCCCGCAATATAAATCTTTGAATCAGTTTTCAACATACTACTTAACAATACCTTTCTCCAAATACTCAGCGAGGTTTGTTCGTACCTTCATGCCGGCATCCTCTGCTGCTACCTTTGCCATGTCACTCTCCACCATAATCTTCACGAGATCCTCGAAGCTTGTGGTGTTAGGATTCCATCCGAGCTTTGCCTTAGCCTTTGTCGGGTCACCCCAGAGATTCACCACGTCGGTAGGACGATAGAAGTCGGGCGATACCTCCACGAGCGTCTTGCCGATGAGTTCCTCAGGACCCTCAACGCAGACACCCTTCTCGTTCTCGTCCTTGCCTTCCCACTTCAGCTCGATGCCGACATAGTGGAAAGCCAGCTGAGCGAACTCACGAACCGAGTGCTGTTTGCCGGTGGCAATTACGAAGTCCTCCGGCTTCTCAGCCTGAAGGATGAGCCACATACACTCCACGTAGTCCTTGGCGTAGCCCCAGTCACGGAGCGAGTCAAGATTGCCGAGATACAGCTTGTCCTGCTTGCCCTGCTTGATGCGTGCGGCAGCAAGCGTAATCTTACGAGTCACGAAAGTCTCGCCACGGCGCTCACTCTCATGGTTGAAAAGGATACCTGAGCAGCAGAACATGTCATAAGCCTCACGATACTCCTTCACAATCCAGAAGCCATACTGCTTTGCCACGGCGTACGGAGAATAAGGATGGAACGGAGTGTTCTCGTTCTGCGGAACCTCCTCCACCTTGCCATAAAGCTCCGACGTAGAAGCCTGATACATACGGCAGGTATTGGTCAGACCGCACTGGCGGATTGCTTCAAGGATACGGAGCACACCAGTAGCGTCCACATCAGCAGTAAACTCAGGAGAGTCGAAGCTCACCTGCACATGGCTCTGAGCAGCAAGGTTATACACCTCAGTAGGCTTCACCTTGTTCATCACCTGGATGATACTCATCGAGTCGCCGAGATCGGCATAATGAAGGTGGAAGTTAGGGCGACCTTCCAGATGAGCGATGCGCTCACGATAATCAACGGACGAACGACGGATAGTTCCATGCACGTCATAACCTTTCTCCAACAACAGCTCAGCCAAATAAGAGCCATCCTGTCCAGTAATGCCCGTAATAAGGGCAACATTTCTTTTTACCATAGATAACTGTGTGTTTTGTTAAAATTAAACTTAGTTTTGAAGATTGATTATTTAGTTTGATTAGCTCGTTCTATGTTGTTTGTATCCTTACTTTAAGATGTCTTACTCCTTCGTCATGTTCCAAAGGAATAATGTATTGCCGATGATGTATCGGCGCCACATACGTTTTGGTTCCTTTAGCAGACGATAGAGCCATTCCAAGCCATGACGCTGCCACCACATTGGGGCACGCTCCACGGTTCCGGCGAAGAAGTCGAAAACGGCACCGATTGTTCCTACATGGCAATGGATGTTCAGTTCCTTCCAATGTGAGTAGGTCCACTTCTCCTGCTTCGGTGCTGTCATGCCAATCCACAACAGATCGGGATTTGCAGCGTTAATGGCATCAATGATAGCTTTATTGTCCTCATCCGAGAACTCCGGCTTATAAGGAGGCGAATAAGTCACCACTTTAAGATGGGGATAATCTTTAGCAGCACGCTTCACTATCAAGTCAAGCACCTTCTGCGAACTGCCCATAAACATAACGGTTCGTTGACCCGAACCGAGTTTTGAGTTTTGAGTGTTGAGTGTTGAGTTGTCGGCTGAAGCCGATTGTGAATTATCCAATGAAGAATTATTCACTCCACATTCCTCATTCCTAATTCCTAATTGTTCGAGTTTGTTCATTTCAAACTCGAACAAATCCCATCCTGCAATACGCTCCTTAGGTTGGCTCTTGGCCTTAATCCTTCGGCACGCCTTCACGATGCTAACTCCGTCAGGAATAAGAGCATCGCCATTGGTCAGCGCCTCCGCAAAGAGCTTGTCCTTCTTTGCCGTATTAAAAGAATGAGCATTAATCGTATTAATGAGCAATTTACCCTCTGGCAGTGAGACAAGTTCCGCCTTACTACCAAGAATAGTTAAATCCTTTAATCGAAACATATCAATAATAAAGTTTAAGAATTATAGTCATTTAAATTGTAAAAGATTATTTGAAAAGGTGGTAAGAGAGAAACCCTTACCACCATAACCATTTACATCCATCGTTCGACACAGCTACTAGAGGGACTGGTTTAAGCATCAAAGTATTGATACTAAAATTGCATCCATACCGTAGATTATATCTAATCGCAAAATGCGAATGGATGCCTCGGAGAATCGAGTCTCCTATAATTCAAAATCATTTCGTCTATCTGAAGTGATTGAAAACATTTTGCAAAAAGAATCAATCCTCCTTTTATCGTTCTTGGAATGGAAGCTAAACTCCCACACCACGTCATCACCTACTTTTTCGTTTATCTTTTCAAAGTACGGCATATCCACCTTGGCTAAAGAATGCCCAATAACAGTAATCTTCTTAATCGTAGATAAGGAATCAAAAAAATATTCATTGGCAGCTATTATGCTTTTGGTAGGTTTCATATTAATAGCATAATAATCTTCAAATCTTCCTAACGCTTCTTGCACAGCATGATATCTGATCGGTAATCTCCAATTACCCTTTGTTTCATCTTCCTGAAAATAAGCAAGATACGCAAGTTTGTCATTCGCGAAATATCGTCCCTTCTTATCCTTAAGATTAGGACGATACCTCCGACGATGTTCATTTCTCTTTATCCATGACTCTAAATTCGCCTTGTCGTCCGCACTATGTCCGATTATCAAACTTCCAAATCTATCATGCCTATTTCCATGTATATAATTGATTTGGTCATTAGGTATACCATACACAGACTCCAAAAAATCTGTATAGTTGAAAGTCAAGAAACGAGCATGTCTATCTATATCAAGCAGATGCTTTTTAAAACCTTTCTTATACTGCAAAGTATTTATCCATCTATGCAGTTGGTACCTCATCTCAAAAGTACACGTATTCAGCATATCCGAAATATTGTCTAGCCCTAAATAATAGTCACTATATCTGAAATTATCAGAATCCTCATCGCAGTCAGGCAAGACAATATCAAGAATATCAAACACCTTCTCCCTATTCAGGTCAGCCAGATGTTCTTCAAAACTATACCACAATTCTTTCTCAGCCCATGTTGTCTTCGGGTAAACACCATCAAACGTGCAATCCCATGAAATCTCGAAACATTTCATAAAATCCTTGAAACTCTCGAAGCTGTTTTTCAACGATCTCGGTCCAAAATACAAATCGAAAGTAGCCAAAACATAAGGCTTATGTCTCAACAAGTAATTTCTGAAATCAGAGTAAGAACATTTAGCCCCATGATAGCGATCAAAGCCATTACCGATGATATATAGGTGTTCAGATTTCATCATCCTAAAGAAGTGCTTTTACTTTTTCATCTATACCACTAGCAAATTAGCATAAAGCAAAGGTATAGTATCCAATTATATTCTTTATTTTAGCATTCTATAGATATTCTCAAGTCTGCCTGTCACTTCTTCTACAGAAAAAATACCTTTTGCTAATTCTGATGACTCCTTCGCAATGTCTATTCTCAATGTTTCTGATGACATCATCTTATCCATTTGCTCAGTAAGTTTGTTTGTATCACCAGGATTAAACAACAAGCAGTTCTTTCCATCCTTTGCAATATCAGGAATTCCACCTACTGGTGTAGTAATGACCGGCAAGCCGTACGCCCATGCATCAAGAACTCCCATCGGAAAACCTTCTGCATAACTGGGAAGACAGAAAGCGGAAGCCTCCTTAAAGGCTTTATCCTTGTCATTTCCCCTTACCCATCCAAGGAAAGCGGTCTGCTTATCAATGCCGAGACGTGAAGCCAAAGCTTTACCTTCTTCTATTTCACCATTGCCAGCAAACACAATACTCCAATCACGATGCTTGTCTGCAACCCTAGCAAAAGCATTGATCATATCTGCATATCCCTTACGAGCATTTACTGTACCAGCATACAGAATTTCTTTTTTCTTCGGATACACTTTATTAGAGACCTCTGTAGTACAAGGATTATAAAGCACCTTTACCTTGTCCTCATTAAAACCAAAGGTGTCGCACAATTCATCCTGCCAATACTTTGACAGCACCAAAACACAATCTGCCTTTCCAAATAGATATCTATATACCCACTGAAACTTGCTCTTTATAGTAGTATCCACAGAGAAAGAATGGAAATGCACAATCACTTTCTTTCCCAACAACCTCGACACTGCCATAAACAACACCTTACGCAAAGCTGAAGGGGGCTCGCTGGTATGAATATGCACGATACTATAGAAAGGTACGTTAAGCAAGAACAGCAAGAAACCTTTCAGCAAATAAGAAAGTTTGGTAAAAGCTCCTCCGTCCCGATGCGTCTCTATCCACTTACAGCGAAACTTATTCCACAAAGGGCTATTCTCATAAGCTTTCACAACTGACGTGATGCCACCTCGAGTCTTTCTCGAAGTGGCTATTACTAAAACCTTAGGATTATATTTCATTTAAAATCTTTTCTATTTCCCCAACTTTACCTTCATAAGCCAATCTTAAGCATTCATTGTATCGTTGAGGGTTATGTCTCTTTTGAATTCTTAACAAGCAATTTGCAGCTTTCTCTCTTACTTCTAATCTATTATCCAAAACATGGCAAATTGCGCTTTCCAAACCTTTCTGAAGTTGACTCTCAAATCTTATAAAATCTTCGGGGGTATTCATTATGGGGTTATTGAGTTTATTAACAGGAACATCAATAAGCCATCCAACACTAGCATCATTCAATTCTGTCAAAGCTCTTAGAGAGGTACTGATAACGGGAGTTCCACAAGCTTGGCATTCCAATACGGAATAAGCAAAAGTATCCATCCATGTTGGAAGTAAAGCAACATGAGCTTTCTTTATTTTATCCAACACTTGATTATTTGGTAAAGACGGATAATATTCTATCCATTCCTTATTTGCTTCTATCAACGCTTGTGCATCCTCTAAATCATGGTCAGTACGTTCATATTTCGCTTCATCTTTGTCTAACGCACTAATAAGAATCAGCTTAAACTGATACTTTTTATGAAGTTTTGCCAATACTTCAACCGTATCGCGTCCACCTTTTCTAAAGTAGTTTCTACCTACGTAAACGAATGTAAATGTCTCAGCTTCACCATACGACAAACCTTTTTCATCGAGACTCTTTATTTTTAATTCTTGAGGAGGAAGAAGAGCTATTAGTTTCTCGCTAATACGCTTTTCATATTGTGGAAATTGAGTGATAAGGCATTTCTGAATATTATAAGAGCAATGACTTAAAGGCAATAATGCCAAGCAATTATTACTTGCCAAACGTTTCATTGCCTCTAACACATAAGAATTATCCTTGATTAAAGAGAAGTCTGGATTATCAGATTCGACTATTCTTGTTACTTCAAGAGGCCAAGGAACACAAGATTCTACGCTAATAACCCAATGGGGGGGGTATTAGAATGATTAATAGTATTAAAGAAATGGAATACATCACAACCAGTTGGGGCAATCGCTTTGTAATCATAAAACAATTTTGCAGCAGCTTCTTCTGGTGTCATGTTCAACTTTCCTATTGCACGTAGGAACCAAAGATGTGCATTTTTCCACAAATACCAATTATAGAAACGAATGTCTTTATATTGACATTCGCCAATTTTGTTCAAGAACAATCGCTTTGCAGCGTAATTTTTAGACAAAATACCAATCTTTTTCATTGTCATTATTTCCTTATTTTTATTATTTTAGCTGGCACACCACCAACAATAGCATTGTCAGGAATATCCTTTGTTACTACAGCATTGGCGCCAACTGTCACATTATTTCCTATTTTTACGGTGCCTAATATTTTAACACCTAACCCAAAGTAACAATCATCTCCTACTATTACAGTTTTATCGTCAGGAACTTCAGTTTTATTACCAAATACTACTCCAGGAAGCATCGTACAATTTCTGCCGATTTTGACATTTGGTCCAACATGAACAAAGTCACCAGCATGATAGATTCTAAAACCTGGACCTATAGTATTTGGATAAATAGTCATTCTAAGTTTGAACCCTAGACGTTTGTACCAGAAAAAATGCCATAAGAATTTCAGTTTGTTCTTATCTTGATAATACTCCACATAACGAAGATGGCGTATATAATGATATATGTACCATACTTCATTATGGAGAATACGATCTTTTAAAGTAGGACGATGATTGTCGAAACGTTTTATATCTTCAGCAAGTTCATAAGACAAAAGATCTGCCCCCCCCAAGTTTCTTACGAGCGAAATTCATCAGACACATCCAAACAAATAATAAACTTGCAGAAGGCAACAGTAAGAACTTATAAATGCTCTTAGATATAAATGGCAAGTTGACAGGAGAGTAACTTTGATTTATCTCCTTCCAAACTTTATCAGTCTGTATATCCTTCATCATTGCCACCTTATTTTTCCAAGCCGAATTTATTATATCATACAGATGAGAGCGAGTATAGCCTATGAACAACCGATTTACTCTACTAACATATTCTGCATCTGAGGACTTGGTCAATAAACAAGCTCTCAGCTGCTTATATCTTGCATATTTTTCAGGCTTCAATGTAGCAGTTAGAGAAGTTCCATTCAAGCAATATGAATAAAACGTCTCTTTTATATAAGCAACAGTATTTGCTTTGGACAGATAATCTATTTGGAAAGGAATGTCTTCTGAAGCCACTTCTCTTTCTGAAATAAAGCGAAGATGATTATCTTCTATAATAGAACGCTTATATATAGAATGCCATACAGACATTTGATATAATCTTTCGGCTTTTACACCAGCCCCAGAGGCTATCATATCCAACATAAACAGCTGCACATCCTTACCTCTCCATAATTTGTCTGCATCTACCTCATCGCTATACACCCACTTGTTTTGTTTCACCTCTGTACGGAAACCACAAAACACAGCATCACATTTATCTGTTTCAGCTCTATCGTATAACGTCTTATACATATTTAAGCCAACATAATCATCAGAGTCAACGAATGCTATATATTCACCCTTAGCAACATCAAGACCGGAGTTACGTGCGAAACCAAGTCCAGCATTTTTCTTATGCACGACTTTTACTCTATTATCTTTCTTCGCATATTCATCACACATCCGAGGACAATTATCAGGCGAACCATCATCCACCATAATAATCTCAATATCCTCCAATGTCTGATTAAGCAAAGAGTCCATACAACGGTCGAGATACTTTTCGACATTGAAAATAGGAAGTATTATACTTACTTTTGGATATTTCATAATTATTTTACTTTTTTCGCAGGAACGCCAGCAATCGTAATATTTGGCTCATCAAAAGAATGGACAACTACTGCCCCTGCAGCTATTTTAATACCATCTGCAATATTCACATTACCTATAATTTTTGCACCTACTCCGACCATAACGTTATCACCAATAATTGGACATCGCAGATCATGTGGACCAGCGTTACCAATACAGTTATTTCCATGCAAATGGCAATTTGAACCAATAACACTTCCACCATTAACGACACACCCACCAGCATAATGATAAACCAATAAGCCCGGCGCAATATTTTCTGTTCCTATTTCCAAGCCTAAACGAGCTCCAAGATTGTTTCTTTTTCTAATATAATATAGATACTTGAGCTTTTCGATGAAATTCGGGGTATGTTCTAATCTATATTTATAGTAATCTACAAAACGAGCAGACATTTGCCATTTCAAAATTAGCCATGAAGGTTCTCTCTTGATAAATGCCATTATTCTGCGTAAACGTGTCTGAAACATATATTGACAATATATGTTCTTCTCAAAACTAATGATGTTATTTAATTCAGTTTTACTTTTTATCATACATCGCTTTCCTTAATTACCTTATGACTTTCAAGGTATCTGCATGATATAAATACTCATGAGGAATTACGGTCGTTTCTTGACAAAATCCACAAAATCATCAAATCCCTTGAATATAGCCTTATGATACTTTTTCCATTTGTCAAATTGAATAGGATTGAATATGCGATGGTAAGGATAATCATATTCTTGGTAATTTTCTCCGTCTACAAAGCAAGGATAATCATCATAAAACATTTCTTTTGTCAAATCCTTCCCAGATGCCAAAATAGCTTGTGCATATTCAACACATTCATTCACAAAAATTTCTCTTCTTTTTTTATAGTATTCTTCATAAGAACCTACAACCTTTGCAGGAATTCCTACAGCAACACTATTCGAAGGAATATCCTTAGTAACAACAGAGCCTATACCTATTATTACGTTATCGCCTATAGTAACTCCTTTTAGTATTGTGACATTCTCACCTAACCAAACATTATTGCCAATCTTTACTTTTCCGTGACTTGGCAAAAAATCGTTATGTGAGTTGACAAAACACCAAGATGCCCAGTCATGCGTTAAGATAATAGTTCCTCTATGCAAGAATACATTTTCGCCTATTTCTAAAAGTTCAGGACGGGAAATATCTATCTGGATTTTCTTTGGGTCAAGCACAAAAGTACCATCACCAACTTTTACCCCCCCCGATTTAAGATATTTAATATATCTTTTAGATGAAGAGGTATAATAAAGCTTATATAATTTATTAAATATTTTCATTTACTTAGATGTCTTTATCAAATTCGGAATAAATGCAAAGTAATCAAAAAAGAAATAATACCATGCTAAAGAATATGCTATATGAGGATTTGTAAAACCAATACCCCAATAACATATAAAAATGCAGCAACGTTCTAACTTTCCTAATTTCTTCATATTATTCCAGTAGAATTTGTTCATGAATACAAACAAGAGTACTCCACCTATAACGCCATAGTACAATACAATTGTCACGAACCCGTTTTCTACTCCCATCAGATTCATTACAACCAAAATACGTTCATATCCATTAGGATTACCATACAAGAAATCCTGTAAACTTATATAATTGACAAAATCTAAAATTTCTAATCTTGCAAGACTACTACTATCATTTAAGAAACCCTGATCTGAACTTAGATTAACAAGACGTCCTCCAATTTCACTATTCAAAACATAAGATGTAGCATAGACCAAAAAGCCAACAATTATAAAATAATAATATTTTCGAGTTGATTTCCTTTTATGTTTAATGTTTTTTATAATAATTGGCAAAGAACAGCATGTTGTTACTAATATACCAGAGCGAGTATTAAAACATAAAAGAGCATATTCTCCCAACAAGAAAAAAAACATTTTTATTTTAAAGTCTAAATCACTTGCTAAGATATAGACTATCATTGTTGACATAATCAAAGCATTTGCCAAAGGATGTCCTAACATTGCTCGCGCTCTGAAAGTCCACGATTCCTCTAAATCAATCTTAGGGATTTCATATGGAATAAAATATGTAACATGATAATGCTCCCAAATTGCCATTAAACAATTCGTAACAAAGAATATCAACAAGGATACTTGAATTATTTTCCTTTCTTTAGTATTAAATTTTAGAAAAAATATATAGAAGATACATGGCAAATAAACCATCGTCAACATACTTTGAAAGTAATCATGTCCCAAAATAACATGAAACAAATACAACAATATGCCTGTCCATAAGAATAGCCAATATGATTTATCCAGTTTATGAGAATATTCACCTTTTGACAATTTGAATATACAATAAATAAGCAATAATGTAAATGCAACTGTTGTTCGCATTGTATATCCAATATAGTCAGAGATATAAGTATTTCCAAAGACTGCAAATATCATTGCTATAAAGAAATATATATATCGTAACATTCTAACTAAAATAAGGTTTAATGTTATTATAGAATTTATCTATTGTCAAGTCTGATGATTTATTTAATGAAGCCAGTTTCATATTATTTAATTTATCGACGTTCTCAGATAGAAACTTTATCGCATTTACAAAATCACTTGGATTGTTATTGTCTGCGAAAATGCAATTCGTATAATTACAATAGTCATGGATTGATCCTACATCACTACATACCATAGCCAACCCCATAGCCATTGAAGTTACTATCACATTACTGCCAATTGTATCTTTCATCACATTCAATGAAATATCAGCATAAGCCATATACTCTCGTAGTTTGCTTTCTGGAACAAACGGTATAAGTGAAACATTAGAACAATCTGAAAAATCTTTTTCCATATTTCCTACGCCCTGACATATAATGAATTTCACATGCGGCAATTGCAAAACGATTTCATGCAAAAGAGATACATTACGCATTTGATTTCCCATAGCTATTACCGTTATTGGCTTTTGCGAAGATACCCTATCAGTTAGGGTATAATAATCAGTTTCTACATAATGAAACGTGGTTATTAGCTTGCTTTCATCAAACCCTCTTTTTATAAAATAATTAGTCAAAGAAGAGCCTAAAGTTACGATATGGTCTATAGGCTTTATCCATTTAGTAAACTCGGCCTTCGGAAAATTGTCATTCAATTTTTCTGGTACTAAATGGACCATTGCATAAATTGGAATTCGAGGGTGCTCTTGTTTCAAGCGTACTGCCAAGGACAATTGTGGACAAAGTTGCTCCATATATTCCATTAGAAACACCTTGTCGCCAGTCTTCAACTTAGCATTCAGCTCTTTATAAACATGATTCAATCTGCTAAAGAACTTTCTTCGTGCAAGAAAGATATTAATCTTACGCAATATCAAATTTGCTGAAAAGGCTTGATAAAAATCCGGTATCAAAATAACCTCAAATTCTTCTGGATGCTTTTGTTGCAATCGGTTGCACAAGTATTTAATACCAGCATGATTGTTGGTCGTGTTAGACCAATCTTGTACCACTAAATATATCATTTGTTTTTTTTAGATCCTTTAAACGTTACTTCCAATAAGCAGTAAAAACATGGTGACTCACTTGTTTTTCTTTAGGAGGAAGCTGCATATAATCACCATAATGCTTGGTCAGATAAGCATCATAATCTCTTATTGCCATATAATGACGACCTTCAAACTCGACTGTTATATAACTTTCAAATGTTTTCCTCGGCATCAACTCCTTTTCTGCATAAACGCCACAAATGGCACCTGCATTTACCGATTTACCAAAATTGAAAGACAATAAGTAGGAATAGAAATCAGCTATATACTTTTTGCGTGGTGGAAATAATACTTTTTTTACATAATACTTTATCCTGTTCATTAAAGACCCCGTAACCAAATAAAAAGGAGTCATAAAATATATCTTGTGCAGATATTTATGATACAGAGTCAGATATTCATGGATTCTACTTTCTTCAGGAAGGCCATCAATAGGAAAGACATCAATGTATATTCCACTTTTCTGAACTTTCTCTATCAGCACCGTTCTATTGTCGTATACTTTAGCAAATGGAATACAACATGTAATGTCATTTTCATAATGTTGAAGATTTAACTCTGCATATTTGCCTTCAAACTCTTTCAAAAATCTGTCATAGTCAGGACGAGGCAACATAATATCTATATCATCATCCCAAGGAATATATCCTTTATGCCGAACTGCACCTAAAAGAGTACCACCACCTAAAGAATAGCGAATTCCACGCTCTGTACAGAACGCATGAATCTTATCAAGAATATCAAGCTGAATGGCTCTCAATTCTTCCATTGTTATTGTTTTCTTCATTTCAATCAAAGCTTAAAATAGTACGTTTTACACCTTCACTCAAATTTACCTGAGGATTAAAACCAAGTTGTTTTATTTTTGTTGTATCCAATGCCACACGCGGATAATTACAATATCCCCCATTAGGCTGTTCACCAGCAAAAACAACTTTAATATTTCTTTCAGGAAAACTATTGCAAATAAGATTAGCAACATCTCTTATAGGATATGGCTCCAACTCGTTTGCCAAATTGTAGGCTTCACCAGCTTTTCCTTTTAGTAATGCTAATATCATACCTACTACTGTATCCGAAACGTAACAAAATGCACGCACGGCATCCCCTGTACTCTTCAATACTATATCCTGACGATGAACGGCATTTGATATAAAATCCGCCATAACACGACCATCGTTATCAATCTTCATACCAGGACCATAACTATGTGCTATACGAACGCTCACATTGTTCACTCCATATTGAACAAAATAGCTTCTGAGAAGACTCTCTGCAGCTCGCTTACTCTCTGGATAACACGAACGATTTTCCATCGGATCTAAATATCCAAATGATGTTTCTGTCAACAAAGTTGCTGATACAGCCCCGTATACCTCTCTTGTCGATGCAAACAACAAACGTGAAGACCGTTTTTCTTTTGCCAACTCCAAAACATTCATTGTTCCAATCAGGTTGCTTTTCAATATGCCGACTGGATCTGTATTGATAAACTTTGGAGATGCATTTCCTGCAAAATGAAAGATATAATCAATACTTCCTCCATAATAAATCGGCATCACAATATCTTGATTGATAATATCAAAATAGTCTTCCACTAAGAAATCCTTATATAAAATCTCTGTCTTCGAAAGAGTCCGTGTCAGCACAACCGTCTTGACCGATATGTTTTTTTCTTTTGCTAAAAATAGAAAGAAATAAGCAGTATAAGTACCAAGCATAGCATTGGCTCCTGTCACTAATACTGTCTTTCCATTAAAGATGTCCCAAGAAATATTTGACAAATAGATTCTTTCTAAATCTTCTTGAACTATCTGATTACTAAATCCAAACATTTTTATTGTTTTTAAAATCCAAATATCTGTTGATTTTCATGAACCTCCACCATAGCACGGAAGATGAAATAATCCGTAGGTGTGGTTATCTTAATATTCTCCATAGGGCCTTCTATCAAGCCCAACTTATAGCCATAATGACTCATCATCGTGCAACTGTCTATAAAATCATGTCGTCCTTCAGCAATGGCCTTACGGTGGGCTGACAGAATGTCATTCAAGATAAAACTCTGTGGAGCACGAGCTATCAGGGAAGCTGAGCGTTCTGGAATTTCCAAAGAGGAATCATCTTTCTTAACGACAAATGTCTCTGTTGCAGGTATACAAGTGATACAAGAACCACACTCCTTAACCTTATTAAGATTGTCTGTAATAGTCTCTTCTGTTATTAAAGGACGCACTCCGTCATGAATCAAAACCGTTGTGTATTCCTCATCCCCTTTGACCAACGTCTCTGCAGCACAGAGTCCATTATATATTGAATCCTGCCCTGTACTGCCTCCAGGAATAATAGTTGCCACTTTGTTTATCTCAAACTTCTTGAGCATTTTCTTTAAAAATGGAATCCAAGGTTCCACACAGACAACAACTATCTTGTCTATCTGAGGATGATTATCGAATAACTCAAGCGTATAAATTATCACTGGCTTCCCATTCAGTTCCAAGAACTGCTTGGGACGTGACTTAGTATGCATTCGGGAGCCAACTCCTCCAGCAAATATTAATGCTATGTTCATTTTAAGTCAAGTGTTTATATATTTTTTACATTTTTTAATATCTCATCTAATATAAGAGCACGAAACTCTTTGCGCCTAACTTGATCGTACCCTTTTTCTATGGAAGTTTCAAGCATTCGTAATATATAAGATGGAGAAAAATTATCCTTTTGAATAAAATAATCTTCGGCATTGATATTCTTACCAAAGAATGTTAGTTTATTGTTCCACACCAATCCAATAGCAGGAATTTGTAAAGAATAAGCAATAATGGTTGCATGAAGTCTGGCAGCAATAATTGCCTTATATTCTGAAATAAGATTTACTAAATCTCGAGGAGTTGTTGGTATTGATAGTTTTAACATAACATTCAGCTCTTCTTTCAAAGCCTGTTGTATTGTTTGAGCAAAGTCGTTATCCGCACCAATTCCATTGGTAAAGAGTTCGACATTATATCCACTATTCAAAAGTCGCTCTATCAAGTGCAGATATAATTGCTTAAAATCCTCACTGGAATATGCAATTCCATTGTCCTCAAACAATCCTCCCCTGCCTATTCCTATTCCTATAGTTCTATTATGTTCTTTTCTGACAACACCATATACTTCTGAAACCCAGACAGCAGGGTCGCAAACGTAATGGCATGGAATCGTTGGCGAGCCATCAAAGTAACTATTACATAGTTTGGTAATATCATCACGAGTGCTTATCGCCTTAACGCATGACAAATGTAACATTTCCTTTAAACGTAGACATCTTCTATTGTCTGCATCAAAGCCTTCTATTCCAACAGAATTGAATATAACTTTTTTATTATAAGACTGTGCAGCTTTTAACAAGCCAGAAATAGATGCAGAAAAAGACTGATAAGTATATTTTATTAAACCTCCTCCTACAAGAATGACTACATCTATATCTCTGAATTCCTTTCTAAAGTACTTGTAATATTTATCAATAAGTTGTTCTTCATTATTTTGGTCTACACAATCATTATGTATTTTTTGCCCAACTTTGTTTTTCAAACGCTCTATAAATGATGGATGTTTCTCCACATAATCCAAACAGACACGTTTAATACTAACGTCTTGCGAACCAAGTTCATGCTTATAAAGCCATTCTGTACAATCCGCTATAATTGGATCACCCAAATTTCTGTCTTCATAAAGACCTACAAAACATATCCTTTTCATCCTGCAATCCTCCATGTCTTTGTTATTTTACGAGGATTTGTCAAAGAAATGTCCCCCCGTTGGTTATCCAATTTCAGAGAATCTATAATAAATTTTGTCGACTTCATACGTAGCTCTTTGATTTTACTATTAACTATTTTGTAGTCAATCGGTTGTGCTTCCAATGGTATTCGCTTGTCATCACAGCTTATAAAGTGATCACTCTCACCTAAAGCATCAGTTATATTCTTCATTCGATAATCGCTCTTGTCACGCTGAAACAAGAAAAATTGTCGATTGAAAATATTAGCAAAACAACATCCATGAAACGCATTGCAAACAATCATGTCTGCATATTTAAAGTAACCCAAGAACTCTTCTATTCCTACATTTGTTTTCACACGATGAGAGAACATAAACTTGTTTATAAAGAAATTACTGATTTCTATCATTTGAAGATTCTTTTTGCAGGCTAACTTTTGGGCTTCGGAGACCATCATCTTGTCATTAACCATACAATTATAGACCAAAAGATATTTTGTTTCTTTTGGTTTTACCGCCAAACGAGAATAGTCTTCGGCTGTAAAAAGCATAGTCGGATCCAAAACCCAGTCAATCTTTCTATTCAATAATTTGGATAGATAAATAGCCCCCTGTTCTTCACGAGTACTTATCGAATAGAAATACTTCACTTTCTCTTTAAAAACTTTTGCTTCATTCTCATTGAATGCTCTTGACCCTAAAGAAGGAGAATAAGCTATTTTCTTACATTTATTTGCCGCAGGAAAGTTTAGCAAGAAAGCATCGTTAAAATCTCCTATGCCGTAAAGTTTCCCAATAACGTCACTCTCACAAACAAAAGTATCGAACGGTATATTCTCTATTGCAGGAATGTTCATTAGCTCCTCGTAAGAATATGACTTATTTGTCTTTTTAATGTTAGCATTGAAAAAGTGTTGAAACTTTTTGTATTTAGCCAAATTGTTCGGTTCGCCCAACAACCAATTAGCTTGATGTCTTAAGAAACTTCTTACTCTCCAAAAGCGTAGATAGTTAAGAAATGGATACTTGATACTATATCCTTCCATATTCTGTGGATAGTAATCAACTACTACAGAATTAACTCCAAGTCGTTGCAAATAAACTTGGAATGCAAAACTATGTAGGGCTGCGCCATAATTCATGTGGGATGAGTGGATATTATAAGATATAATTCCAACCATTTTTGATTTCTGATTATTCATTGTTTTGATATTCTCTTTTTTATAAATGAAAGTACTTTACTCCGTTCCTGTTCACCCATAACAAAGTAAAATGTACAAGGGAAATACAACAGGTAAAAAGTAACTATGCTGATAAAAAAATATGAAAGTTCTGATAGTCTAACTGCTTTTATTGCAAATAGAGAAATTACAGTAAAAAGACTTATAGGCAAGATAGCCCAAATCACCTCCTTCATAAACTTCATGATAGACAAATGAACTTTACTTTTCATAAACAAAAGCCTTATTGCCAAATATACCAAATCTAAAAGACACTTGATTTCCATTACAATCAATGGAGAAGCTCCAAGATAAAGGAATATAAATGATAATATAATATTCAGACAAATTACACTACTTATGATTAACTGATAATTCCGAATTTTCCCCGTAGCCTGTACTGTCATCCACATTGGCGCAGAAAGTGTTTCCAAAAGCATATAGATCAAATTCAACACAACAAATTCATTGGCATACTGTGGGACATTCCCTAACCAAATTTTTAGCAAAAATGGTATGTTAAACATTACTGGACATGCCAACATGAACAATAGTAAATACGAATACTTTGACGTATTAACTATCAATTGGCGCAAAGCTACGTAATCATTACTTGCATAATATTTGACTATTTGTGGACGATAAGCAACTTGAAAATTTGAAACAAACTGGTTGACAGAAGCACTTACCTGATCTGCCACCCCAACCGCTGCATTTACGGTTACACCATAAAAATAGTTCAACAAGAGATTTTTTCCTTGATTTGCAGACATAGTTGCAACAGAACCGAACAGACTCCAACTGGAAAACGACAACAAGGATTTAAAAATATCCTTATCCCAAACTTTTACTATTCGAATATAAATAAATTGCCGATGGCAATAAATCTGTAAGCAAAGAAAGATGGTTATTGAAATGATCAGCTGATTAATGGCATACAGTTTCAATTTATCTATGCATATAAACATCAAGGAAAAGGCATTGCCCAATTTCAACAACACTTCCAAAATGCTTATATAAGCATAATAAGACATACGTTCATTTGCAATTACTAATGATTCGAATGGTGTCTTTATCAACTGTAAGATAAAAGCTATCAGTGAGAGTTGGAAAGCAAACATGGCTGCATCCATACGTTGCACTGGCAAATTCATTTTGTTGTTAATATACCACACTCCACCAACCTCAATTAATAAAAATATAATTACAGACAAAGCTACATAACAATAAAGAGATAGATTAAATACTGTATTTATATTATTTACTCCTTTCTTGCCTAATTCGAAGTTAAGAAATCTCTGTGTTGCAGTACCTAATGGTCCACTAATGAAAGTGAACATAACAATCACAGAACCTACTATATTATATATACCATAATCGGTAATGCCCAAAGTATTGAGTACCACTCTTGATGTATATAACTGTACGAGCATTGTTATGCCCATACGCATATACATATATACTGTATTCTTCGCTATTCGTTTATTATTATCTGATGTTTGAGTTGACATTAAATATATGTTTACGTTTTTAATGTTTTATATGTATTGCGTTAAACTTGCACGAAGCAACGATCTTTAGAATGTGTTTACGGTTAACAGAAATGCATACCAAAGTCCTCCACTCCCAACGCATTCAATACGACACGGCTCGTATACAGTATACAACGACACCACCATCATAAAGAGCATTCGGAAGTAAAGAAGAAACGTATTCTTCGCTATTCGTTTATTATTATCTGATGTTTGATTTGACATTAAATATATGTTTTACGTTTTAATTGTTTTATATGTATTGCGTTAAGCTTGCACAAAGCAACGAACTTAAAAATGTTTACGGTTGACAGAAATGCGATGTTAGTACTCAATTTAGGGGCATAGCCTAGGGTGTTCAAAATCCTCATAATTCTTATGTCCAATTTATCCCCAAAATATCCA
>ERZ1034901.547-NODE-547-length-29342-cov-15.743538_pt1 | contig 29342 bp, 50 predicted proteins | sample MGYA00520628_ERZ1034901 | MGnify/ENA primary metagenome ERZ1034901 (study PRJEB33766, sample SAMN09781783) | gut metagenome | biome: gut microbiome | host: Homo sapiens | place: Madagascar | study: EMG produced TPA metagenomics assembly of the PRJNA485056 data... | reverse complement strand
AAATAAATGAGAAAAACATGGAGCTCGCAAGAGATTGGGTTATGCGAGAGTTGTCATACTGTATTCTAACTGGTTGGGCTGTCACATTCCATCCACTTAATGGTGGAACTAATCTTCTGATTCAGATTTCAAAATGTGGAAAAAACTCTTATCAAATCATTCCGGTTTCGACAACTGTCCAATTCTACATGAAAATATGGGAAGTCATGAATAATCTTCGTCAAGATATTATGAATGAATTTCCAAATCTTGAGCAAGAATACAGAACATGGAGGGAATAATATGTCTAAAGCATTAAAGTGTGATCGATGCGGCAAATTCTTTGAACACAAAGATATGGAAGAAAAATATGGTGAACGCGAGCGTGTCTATTATATACGTACCAGCTTTTTTGATGCACCAAATTCTGTTATAGATCTTTGTCCAGAATGTTATGAAAAACTTGAAAAATGGATGGAGGCGAATAAAATTGATTCTTGAGATTTTATTGATTGGTGTAACCATGATTATTTGCACAGTTGCTGGATACATCATCGGCGTGAATGCGGCAACAAAAACTTTAAAATTTGTAGGGACGCTTAACATCGCTCATGATAGCGATGGCGAAAAATACACATGCTTAGCAATCGATAGGCGATACTCTGGTTTTATGGATGACGAGTCAGTTAAATGTGTCCTAATGAACGTAAAACATCTTTATACGGAGAAACAAGAGGCTAAAACGCCATGACGGATCGAGAACAAAAAATCATAGATAATATGGGTTTAGTTCATTATGTTCTCCATAAATATTTTCCGCTATATATAGACAATCAAGACAATATTCAAAATGGATATGTTGGGTTAATTAAAGCGGTCGACTCATTTGACGAATCTACGGGAAATACATTTTCAACCTATGCATCTCGATGTATATTCAATGAGATTGCTATGGATTTACGAAGGCGGAATAAATATGCAAAAGATATTTCGCTGCATGCGGTTCTTGCAGAAGGCGATACACGAGATGATCCTCTCGCAATCGAAGACGTTCTCAGTTATGAGGATGACTATACGCCGCTATATATTCAAGAATTCGTTCAATGTCTTGATGAACGAGAGATTACAGTGCTTAGATACTTAATGGCTGGAAAGAATCAGACATACATAAGCAATCGATTAGGGATGACACGATCCAACGTTTGTCTAATTGTTAAAAAAATGCGGTCAAAATGGAAAGAATGCCGCTATAGAGGAGGTAACTATGAATCTTAATGAACTACGAGAAGCCATGGCATCCGATGCAACAAAGGAAAATGAAAAATTAAAAGAAGAAAACGCACGACTGCGTCATATGGTGGAAAATCTCGAAAGAGATCATAGAGTTGCATGCACAAATATAAGTGCTTTAAAAGAAGATTGCCGTGCATTGATCAATCGGTGCTTTGTATTAACGCATGGAACTATGTGTTGTTTTTGCGAACTTAGACGATATAGATGTTCGCATGCATTAACTGATATGGAAAAAGTCGAACGTAGAAAGAAAATGATGGAGGAAGCTAAAAATGCTGAAAATTGAAAAAACTGAAACTTATTGCTGGGAAGCGGCTATCCGCGGTATGCGTAACCCGATGAACTCTTGGGATCGTAGCGATACCGTCATGAAGAATATGGTCTTAAAAGCCAATGAGATCGCCCCCGGTGCGACTGCATACCAATGGACTCCCTGTATGCCGTTTCCTGTCATTGGACCAAATGACTATGAGCGTATGAAACAGCTTCGACTTGCTGGTGACGAACACGCAAAACTGTTTCGTATGATCATCGTGACTTGTGATATTACGGCGCCTCTTTACTGGTGGAAGGAGTTCGATACCTATAAGGTCGGCACGGTCGGCAATTCCTGTTCTACAATGCACAAGATTACTGCGAAAGAGTTTACCATTGACGACTTCAGTCATGAGCATTTATTTGGACCGGATGACATGACTCCTTATAAAGAACGAGACGATATTTCTAAGGATCGTGCTCTGACAGCAGTTGATGTTGATGGCGCAACATGCTATTATACGCCTAAAGGTCTTCTGCAGATGACTTGCGATGCTCTTAATTATGAACGTGAAAAATATTTGACGGCGCTTAAAACTGAGGAAGAAACAGGTCTCCCTGCGAAAGATATCTGGTGGCAGATGATCCAGCTTCTTCCGAGCTCTTACAATCAGAAGCGTACAGAACTGCTTAACTATCAGGTGCTTGCACATATGTACCAGCAGCGCAAAAACCATAAGCAGGATGAATGGCGTATTACATTCTGTGACTGGATTAAGACGCTTCCATATTCCGAGTTTATTACCGGTGAATTTGAGGAGGAATCGAAATGACAAAATACTGTATTGAAATTCTGCTTGTAATTCTTGTCCTGGTCCTGATCTGGGTTCCCGGAATTGTATATTTACTGACTGGTCATCCAAAGTTTATTTATCATGATATTCTTGGATGGCACGAGCCTGATAAAAATGCAAAAATTTGGAGTGATGGCTGTAGTTCTCATTGTAGATGCAAGCATTGCGGCAAAGAAATTATGCAGGATTCTCAAGGGAACTGGTTCACTTTTAATTAAGGAGGCTTTATCATGAGAAAGATCAAAATATGGACAATGCTTGCTATGGCATTTGCTATCTGTTTGCTAACTGCTTGTGGAGGGCAGGCTACAAAACAATCTCCTGATATTTCAAGCGCATTTGACAATGAATCCAAGCCAAGACCCTCGGCAAATGTCGTTAGTGCTATGATACGATACGAAACAGTAATCGATGAATACTGCAAGTTCATGAATGACTGGTTCAAACTTGATGTTCTCGAACAGGCAGAATACATTGATAAATATACTGCATTCAATGATGAACTCGCTCGCAATCAGGATATCATGTCTCAGCTTCTCGATCGTGAGGATGAGTTTACAGAGACTGACTATGAATATATTCAGCAGACGGCGCTTAGATGCTCTCAGAAACTATTAAACTGTGCTAGCGGCGGATTAGAGGCCGCAGAGGAGGCTCTTAATGGGGAAGGAAGCGATTCTTAACATTATGGAAAACCATAGTCACTGCCGGGTACGGACGGTTAATGCAGATCTCATAAGTATCGTCCAGGAACATGGTCATTACGTTGCATACGTGGATCATCAATTCTATTGTTCTGGAGATACATACCAAGAAGTTGTCCAGGAACTCTCAAAAGATGGTATTGTCTGAGGTGAATCTGAATGCGAGTTAGAAAAGCAGGAAAGATCTTGTTAGGTGCGGATCTTACGAATGAAGAATCCAAAGTTCTCGACATGGAGATCCAAAAGCGTATTGCCGAATACGATCGCAATAATGTAGATGAGATCGATGCCATGGTCTTGTGGAATCTTCATCTGATTTTTGGGTTTGGCGAGGAACGTCTTATGAAGTTCTATAATTCTTTCAGTAAAGATCTTCACGCCATGTGCGAACGTTATGAACTTACAGATCGAGAGGACGAGTTGTGGCTTTGCACACACAAACTAAAAGAGAAATTCGGCATTGATATTCATCAGTTAAACGATAAGTTCCGTTAATCGCGAGAAAAACAACCTCCTTTATGGAAAGATCTATATTTTAGGAGGTTTGTTTATGAAACAGTTATATCTCTATGGAATAGGCGGAGCAGAGGACGGTTTTCGCGTCATCAGATACTGCGAGATTGATCAAGCTGATCTATCAGCACTTACGTTAAGATATGAAGCAACTGATATGCTTATGCATTATCGGTCGATTCGGAGATTCTTCGTAATTGATAATAGACCCGGCTTAGCCAAACTTTGTGCGCAGTCAATCAAGACACGAAGCGTCGAGAAAGCTCTGATATTCCTAGATATTTTGGAGAAGCAGGGTCTTGAAGTTAAGATCTAAGAACATGGGGCTCAGTCAAAATGGCTGGGCCTCTTCTCTTTCGTGAGAAAATCCTGTCCTATTATGGACATTATGTCTAATACTTTATTGGAGGAAAGATCAAAATGGCTTATAGTGCGATGATGTTGGATCAGATGATTGCGAAGGCAACTCGAAAGATGAAGAATGCTGAGTCCGACAATGAACGAGCAGAGGCGATCAATGAACTCGATCAGCTGATTGCATTACGTAAAGATCTTACAGAAGCATCAGGAGATAGCTTTTATAAGATGGCTACATTGGCAGTCACTGCATTTGGTGTCATTGCGCCGTTGGTTGTGAACACGAGACTCGTGAAAGAATGCATCAAATTTGAGGACACTGGCGCATGGAGTCATCCGACAATCCGTGGACTGGTCAGTAAGATCAAAGTCGGAAAGTGAGACAAAGTCTGGCAAGAGGTCTACATGGCCTCTTAGCCTTTACATTTGAGGTGAAATATGGTTAAAAGATATATCAAAAAGCCTACCGCTATCGAAGCCGTACGATGGACAGGCTATAACTTCAACGAGATTCAAGATTTTGTTGGGTTCAATAATGCATATTTTCAGAGAACCAACCCTCCAGAAGTCTATATTCCAACTCCTGAGGGAGCTGAATATGCATCTATTGGCGATTATATTATTAAGTTTGCCGATGGCGAGATTCGTACTTGTGGCGCGGATTTCTTTAAATCAACTTATAAGGAGGTCGAAGAATGAACACCAAATATTTGGCAAAGAAAACTGGTAGATTTTTAAAGAAGCATCTTCCAGAAATTCTTACAATCGCATCGACAATTGGCGTCGGTGCAAGTATCTATCTAACTCGAAAAGCAACAAAAGCTGAGCAAATCCTTCAAAATGAGGGTAATTTAGAGGCAATGGAGCCAATAGAAAAGGTTAAAGCTTATGCGAGTATCTATTGGCCTGTTGCTATCGTCTCCAGTGCCTCCATTGGATGCATGTGGTGCGCTCATATCCTCGACAAACGTACTCAATCTCAGCTATTGAGTGCTTATATGGCTCTTGGGCAGGCATTCGAACGGTATAAAGAAACTGTCCGTAACAATGTTGACAACGAGACATATTGCAAGATTCAGGAAGAATATTTGGAAGAAATGCAATCCTCTGATGAAAAAAGAGATACTGATGAACAGCTTTTGTTCTATCTCCCCTTCTACAATAAGTACTTCAATCGTACCATGAAGGAGGTTATTGACGCTGAGTACCAAGTGAATCGGGAATTCGCATTAGCTGGATATGTCAGTTTCAATACACTTCTTGACGCGCTCGGGCTTTATCCGATCGTTGGTGGAGAAGATATCGGCTGGTCTCAGGATGCAGGGATGGTCTTCTATGGATATGGCTGGATCGACTTTGAGCATCGGTTACAGACGACAGATGATGGCTTGGAATGTTATTACATTGATATGCCATTTCTCCCGACTGAAGATTATTTGAATTATGGGATCGGGCAGATCGTTCAGTAAATTCGCGAAAAAATCCTCTTAGTTTATGGAGAAAAACCACTCAAAAATCTATATTTTTAGGAGGATTTGATTATGTTTAAGAAGCTGAAGGAATTTGGAAGCAAGCCTATCACTTGGGGCGCTTATGGAAAACTTTGCTTGTGGAGCTGGATTGCAGGAATGCTGATCAGCATCGGCTATGCATTGGTTGCCATAGATGGCGCATGGGAATGGGTTTGCGACAAAGTCGTCGCGCTCAAGCACAAGCTTATGCCTTGGAAATACTATGAAAATAAGGACGGTGACTTCGAAGATTGAGGGCTTTATGCCCTCTTTCTTTTCGCGAGAATAACCGCTTCCTTTATGGAAAGGAGATGATCTATATGATCACATTAACGATTTTGGTAATTGCGTTGTTAATCATTGCAATTGTACTGGCGTTTACACTTCTTGCTGGAGGTGCGGCGTTCCTAGTAACATTTGGCGATGTTATCATCGCAGTATTCATCATCGCTATGATCGTAAAACATTTTCTCAAAAAGAAGAAGGGAAACTGAGGGCTTTATGCCCTCTTCCCTTTCGCCATATTTTCATGCTCCTTTATGGAGGTGATAATATGTTTGTACAAGATCCATATATTCGAGACCTGTGTTGGTTATGCGGATTGGTGATCGGAGTACTCGCATGGGTAATCCTAAATAAGAGGTCTTAAATGACCTCTTCATTTCGCGAAAATTTCATGCTCCTTTATGGAATAGAAAGACACAAACAATAATGAAAATATTTAAAGGAGAATGAGATATGTTACACATTGCTATGGAAATTATGGTTGCTGCTATTGGCGGCTTTACCATGGTTAGCCTGATCGGTGGTTTCATGCACGAATTCGGTAAGTTCATTATCGAGTCTAACGAGACCAAGATTGAGGACTGTAGTCAGATTTGATTGCAGTCTTCTTCTTTCTTTCCATAGCATTTCGCGAACAAATCTGTTCCTATTATGGAGGTGAATCAAAATGAGTGAGAAATTAGACGGTATGAAAATTGCGAAGATCGCCGCGGCGGCATTTATTGCTGTGGGGACCATTGCAAAAGCAACGTTGGATTTCGTAACGAATCAGAAGAACATCCGAAACAATACGGAGGAGCGTTAACACGCTCTTCCCATTTTTCAAAAGGAGAAAGATCAAAATGAAGCTAACGAAGCTGAAAGAAGCGGCAAATGTCGTAACACTATTCGCATCTGAGCATCGCACGAGTCTTATGGTCGGCGGCGGTATTGCTGGCATGGTCATTGCGGGAGTTACTGCGGTAAGGGTTACGCCCAAGGCGAGTATGCTCTTGGAGGAACGTCGATGCTCGAAACATGATGCGTATCTCGAAAATACCGAGGCAAACCCTCAGCTCACCATCAAGGACTATATTCAGGTGACGTGGAAGTATTATCTTCCTCCGATTGCACTCGCCACGGTCTCTGCTGGGGCGATTATCTTTGCTCACAAGGTTGATCGTAAGGAGAATGCAGCTCTTGCAGCGGCTTATGCCATTTCCGAGTCTCGTCTGAAAGAGTATTCCGAGAAGGTTCTCGAGACCGTCGGCGAGAAGAAAGAAAAAGAAGTCCGCAATGCGATCGACAAAGACCGTGTTAATAACAATCAGCCGGTTGATGGTGAGATTATCAGCACTGGGCAAGGCGATACATTGTGTATGGACGCTTGGAACGGTCGATATTTCTATTCAGATATCGAGGTTCTGCGTAGAGCGGCAGTGGATCTAAGTCGGGCTGTTTTGAATGATGAGACAGTTACACTCAATGATTTCTACGATCGAATTGATCTCCCGCAGACAAAAAACGGTGATTTCTTCGCTTGGGAAATTGGCAATCATCATGAAATGATCGAGTTGAGTTTCAGTTCCCAGTTGGACTTTAAGAAGCGGCCTGTTTTGGTGATGGACTTTAAGTTCGCACCAACATATTATGATCGAGAGCCCTGGTAATCCTGGGCTTCGCGAATTTTTCTGGCTCCTTTATGGAAAGGAGTTGATCAAATATGATCGATCTGGAGAGATTTGAGGAAATCAAGAAGGCTGTTAGCAAATCTAAAGCAGAGACATCTGTGTATCGACAGGTAGCCGATATGTCCTTGAAGAATGCACGTACATGCGTCGGATTGGGACAGATCGAATTCTTCGATGCCTGGATGGCTATCGAAAAGTTTTGCGAGAATAAGCTGTCGGAAAACCTTAAGTTGCTTGAGGATCTATCTAAGGAATTGAAAGATTCCAACTAAAAGAGTTGAGGCTTTGATAAGCCTCTTCTCTTTCGCGAAAATTTCATCCCACTTTATGGAGTAGAAATACCCAAAAATCATATTTTATAGGAGGACTTTAAAATGGAAGACAATATGGTTATGGAGAACACTGAGGTTACTGAGAATGTTGCCCCCGAGGTTCCCGAGGAAACTTGCGAATGCGAGACCTGCGAAAGCAGTAACGGTATTGGCTCTGGTATGATTGGCGGCGCGATCGCTACAGGTGCAATCCTGGGCGGAATCGCACTGATCAAACGTATCAAGGCTAAGCGTGCTGCTAAAAAGGCCGCTAAGGAAGTTACCGAGGAAAATGAGGGAGACACCGAAACCGAAGCATAACGATCGGACTTTCAAGAAGCTGAATTGAAGTGATTGGGATTCTATAAAGGGTTGAGACCTACATGGTCTCTTCCCTTTCATTTTTATGAGGTTCAAATATGTTTACAATGATTAAGCTTATGAGAGAAGCAAATAAAACTATTCAGGAGGGGCTTATCGGGAATCCTCCAAATCGAATTTATACGGGAATTGTGTTTCTCAGTTTCGGGATTGGGCTTGTACTGTCTGGTGCGGCTCAAATCAAAGTTGAAAGTATTGGAGGTCAAAATGGAACAGTATCCAAGTAATACCCTCAAAGAGAGGAATAAACCGCAGGGTCAACAGCAGAAGCCTAAGCCCGAACTCAAATGTGTTGTAAGCGGTAAGAGTAAACCTGTCCCAAAAAGCATCTGGTCCAAGGTCTTCGTTGGTATTAAACCGACATCCGGGCAGACCATGAAGGAGTTTATATTCGATGAGATCGTCACTCCTTTGATCCAGAGAGCAGTTGTGGAAGGTGTGACAGGCGCCATTAACTTTCTCGTAAAAGGCGATGCCTATGCTGATCGTAAGGATGTCCAGAAATTCGGTAAATCCTATATCAACTACAATGGCATCTCAAGCGGGAAGCCCAATGGTGGAAACAACTATGTATATTCTGGCAAGAACACCGGAATGGATATTGAGAACGTCTGGTTTGAGTCCCGAGCTGATGCCCAACGGGTTCTTGATGAGATGAATGGTGCGATCGCTCAGTATGATATTCTGACAGTCAATGGATTCTATGACATTATTGGCCGGACGAGTATCATCGATCCGTCTAATGAGCGGTTTGGCTGGAGCGATCTTCGCAATGCATATGTGACGGCATCTCGTGGTGGTTGGGTACTTCATCTACCTCGTCCGTTGCCGATTGATTAAGGAGGAAAATCAAAATGAAGAAAACTGAACTGGCTACAAAGGCTAGCCGGATTATCATGAAGTCCAAAATAGGTCTCAAGAAGCATTCTCCCGAGATTCTGACTGCCGCTGGTATTATCACCGGGATTGCAGCGGCTGTTATCGCCTGCAAGCAGACTGTGAAAGCAACTGAGATTATTCAGAATGCGCAGAAGAGCCTGAGCGATATCGAGGAAGTTAAGAACCTTGTCGAGAACGGCGAGGCTACTTATACGGACGAAAACGAAGCCAATGATCGTAAGACTGTCGCCATTCAGACGACTGTTGATATCGTGAAGACATATGCATTTCCTGTCGGCCTCGGTCTATTCTCTATCACTTGCATTCTGGCAAGCAATCATATTCTCAAGAAGAGAAATGCGGCTCTCGCTGCGGCATTTTCTGCTCTGAGCACTGACTTTACAAATTATCGCAAGCGGGTCATTGAGAAGTACGGTAAAGAAACCGATTTCATGCTCAAGAACGGCCTCGAAAAGCAGCTGGTTGCACATCAGATCGTGGATCCTGAAACTGGTGAAGTCAAGGAAGAACAGAAAGAAGTTCTCACTTATGAGGGTAATAAGCTGAGTCAGTATGCTCGAATCTTCGATGAGGTTGAATCTACTCAGTGGACGCCTTCTGCAGATCATAATCGCGCATTCCTCCTAATGGAGCAGAACTTCTTTAACGAGCGCATCAAAACTCGCGGTTATATTTTTCTGAACGAGGTGTACGAACGGCTTGGCTTCCGCCCGACTAAGGCAGGAAGTATCGTTGGCTGGGTTTATCGTCCTAATGATCCCGATTATGAGGGAATTGACTTTGGCGTCTTCTCTGCTAACACGCAGAAAGCGGCTGAATTCCTGGCGGGGGACGAACCTTCTATTATTCTGGATTTCAATGTCCAGGGTGATGTGTTGACGCTCGTTACTGAAGGTGGCGTTTGGGATCAGTATAATGGAGGTTAATTATGAGTCTTGATTGCAGACTTCTTCGTAAAAAGGGCGACGATCAGATCTATTATTACTGCAAAAATAGTGGTGTTACACCCATGGAAACAAGCCTCTGGACTGATCCTGCAGAAATTCCAAAAGAAATTGAGCATTACTTCAAGAATATTGATGCTATAACTATTGGACCTGAAATGGCAATTTTTTTCGGGGTTCAAGAAAAACTATATCCGAATTTTCCAAAATGCTGTCATCCAGAATATAAAAATACCAGATGTATTGCAGAATTCTGTAAGCTTGCACCTGATGGCGATTGGGAGAAATGCCCATATTTTCCAGAGAAAAAGAAAACCTGAAAGGAAACCTTACTCATGAAAATTCGCGTAATTGATGCAGTTTTAACATGCATATTGTGCTTCTTGACCGGCATGGCAGTCATGCTTTGGTATACTCAGATTACTGAAAAACCTCAGGAACCTCCCATTGTGAATGTCTATGTAATCGCTTCTGATAAAGAAGAAGAAGAGGCCAAAATAGAATCGGATGCGGAAACTAATGTTATCATCGAGGAGCCAGAAATTAAGAAAAAATGGTATTCGGAAGAAGACGTTGTCAACATGGCCAAGATGTGCTATGGTGAGAGTATGAATCTTCCTGTACTTCATACGGATTTTGGCGATCGATCCGCGACCTATCAAAGTGCCGAAGCTATGTGGGCAGTTCTTAACCGAGTTGACGCTGGTTATGGCGATATTTCGACTTGCATCAAGGCCAAGAGACAGTTTGTCGGCTACAAGCCTGATAATCCTGTCACCGATGAACTATATGATCTTGCAAAACTCGTGATTGAGGATTGGGCAACTGGAACAGAAGAATATCGTGTTCTTCCACATATATTCCGATATTTTTATGGAGATGGCCGACATAATCACTTTACCACTAAATCTAACGGTGGTGGAGTCGAATACAATCATCTAATTCCAGATCCATTTGTATAAGGGGTGAAAAAATGAATAAATCCATTTATGCATTGATCGGTGGCGTTATCGGTGCTGCAATTGGCGCCGGCGCTACGTATATTTATATGCAACGTAAGACTACTGAGTTAGTCTCTGATGCAATCGAAGGCCTCAGAAAATATTACGGTGCAGATGACCCTATACAGGAAAACAAAAATGATGCACCGGTTACGGATGAACTCACTGATGGCAAATCTTGCGAACCAATCCGGAAGTATACCCAGGAAGACTATAAAGACTACACCAAATGTCGTCCAGTTCCGTTCCGGGTAGATACCGAGATGCATGAGAATGAGGATGGCGAGCTTGAAGCTCAAACTCTGGTCAAAATGGGTACTGAGGCAGAGCTTGAACCATATTCTATTCCGCCTGAAGACTTCGATGCCGATAATGGGTATCGAAAAATCATGCTGGCATGGTATGAGAAAAACAAAGTTCTCGCATATGACAACAATCCTCGCATTACGATTGATCCTGACAATTACCACGACATCGTTGGCGATTTCGAAGATCATTTCAATGACTGGGAGAAGGACACCGTCTATATGCGAAACGAAGTCGAAGAGACCGACTATGAGATCGACGCGTGTCTCACAGACTATGATGAACTCTTGAAAGTTCTGCCTTATAACGACTTGGTAGATGAGGAGGGTGTTCCTATTGACGGATAATCAGATGTGGGTAGAATACTACAAATATCTATATCAGATTGTCTGTGGTGGTGACGAAAATCTTAAAAACATCAGCTGGAGTATGCTGATTGGGCATCTCTTCACGGTGCCTTTCCGCTATAGTTATATTTCTATGGATGGAAACCGGTTAGAGGATGGCCTTAATCTCAGAGACAGATTCGCCGATTACGCAGGATATCCGCCTGCGCAAGTAGAATCTCTCCTGAATCGGTATGAATGCAGTGTGCTGGAAGTCATGATTGCTCTTGCTCTTCGTATGGAAGAGGAGACCATGGCAAGCACGGAATTTGGTGATCGAACAAGTCAGTGGTTCTGGTATATGATTATCTCCCTAGGTCTTTCCGGGATGACAGATGATCATTATGACTCCGATTACGTCGACGACCGGATCAATGCATTCCTAGACCGGGAATATGCGCCTGACGGTCAGGGAAGCCTCTTTTGGGTCCCTGGAACAAAGAAAGATTTTCGGAACATCGAGATCTGGTATCAGATGTGTGAGTATCTGAATTCAACAATTAACGAAGGGAGGACATGAGCCTCATGCTCGACTTCATGATGGTTGCCACTCGAACCAATCGAGCTGGAGGCATCGAAGTGTTCCCTAAATTCGTAGTCAAGAGATCGACGGACTTAATGATTCGTGGTAGCGACTTCTATGCGATCTGGATTCAAGACGCCGGTCTCTGGTCTACGGATGAGTTTGACGCATTGAGATTGATTGATCGAGAGGTTGAAGAATATTTCAACAAAATGCCTCCCGATCTTCAGTCTCGTGCAAAAGCGTTTTATATGTGGGATGCTGAAAACGGTATGATTGATCGTTGGCATGCATATTGCCAGCGTCAGTGTCGTGATAATTACCATGCGTTGGATGAATCTTTGACATTCTCAAATGAGGAAGTTAAGAAGTCTGATTATATTAGTAAGCGGCTCCCATATCCCTTAGAGCAGGGTAAATATGATGCTTGGGATAAGCTGATTGGCACCCTGTATACACCTGAGGAACGCCATAAGATCGAGTGGGCTATCGGTTCGATAGTAACAGGCGACAGCAAAAAAATTCAAAAGTTTTTGGTATTGTATGGTCCACCTGGATCTGGTAAGTCTACCTTACTCAACATTGTCCAAGAACTCTTTGAAGGCTATTATAGTGTATTTGATGCAAAGGCACTTGCGAGTGCGAGCAACCAATTTGCGCTAGAGTCGTTTAAATCGAATCCTTTAGTGGCCATTCAGCATGATGGCGATCTGAGTCGTATTGAGGATAATACAAGGCTTAATAGTCTTGTCTCTCATGAGACGATGGTCGTCAATGAAAAACATAAATCTTTGTACGAAACCCGATTCCGTTCATTCCTCTTTCTTGGCTCAAACAAGCCGGTAGAAATTACGGACGCGCGATCTGGCATTCTAAGAAGACTCATTGATGTATCTCCAAGCGGCGAGAAAGTCCCTCTCAAAGAATATAACAAGCTCACAAAGCAGGTTGCATTCGAGTTAGGGGCAATCGCGTGGCATTGTCGAGAAGTATATTTGGCAAATCCCGATTACTATGATGCGTATATTCCAAAAGCAATGATGACCGTTACTAACTCTTTCTATAACTTCATGCAGGAACTGTATGCGGCGATGGAAGGTAAGGATGGCATCTGTATGAAGGATGCGTGGGATATGTACAAGGGATTCTGTGAGGAAGCGAATGTCTATAAACCTCTTCCAAGAAACAAATTCAAGGAGGAGATCTGCTTATATTTTCACGAGTATTACGAACGCTACTATCTGGAAGATGGTACTCGTGTTCGGCAATATCTCAAGAACATCAAAGTGGGCATGCTCAATGGTGATGAAGGATCTGTTGAGACGGTAGAAGAAGAGAAAAAAGAACCACCAAAATGGCTCTCATTTTCTGACCATGAGCATTCTATATTTGATGAAGATTGCGCTTCCTGTCCTGCCCAGTATGCAACAACCAACGAGACGCCAGCGCTTGCTTGGAAACAAGTCAAAACGCAACTCCATGATCTGGATCCGAAGAAATTGCATTATGTAAAAGTTCCCATAAACCACATTGTGATTGACTTCGATCTCAAAGAAAATGGAGAAAAAAACTTCAAGAAGAACTTCGAAGCCGCGAGTAAGTGGCCTCCTACGTATGCAGAGCTCAGCAAGTCCGGTCAAGGCATTCACCTTCACTATTTATATTCTGGCGACCCCACACGTTTGAGCCGAGTGTATGACGAATACATTGAGGTGAAAGTATTCAATGGCGGTTCCTCACTTCGGCGTATGCTAACAAAATGCAATGATCTGCCGATTGCTACAATTAGTAGCGGACTACCATTGAAAGGAGAAAAGACCGTGGTAAATCTTGATAAAATCAAGACAGAAAAGGGGCTTCGAATCGTGGTGATGCGTAACATCAACAAAGAGATTCATGCAGATACAAGATCCAGTGTGGACTTTATCTACAAAATCCTGGAAGATGCTTACGAATCTGGCATGAAGTATGATGTCTCGGACCTCAGCAATGCAGTCTTGGGTCTTGCGGCTTCCAGTACGAATCAGTCAAAATACTGTATCAAACTGGTCAACAAAATGCACTTCAAATCTGCAGAGCCTGTCGAGATGGAAAACGAGAGTACAAATGATTCTGATCCACTCGTATTCTTCGACTGTGAAGTCTATCCTAATCTGCTCTTGATTAACTGGAAGCAAGCTGGCGAAGGCAAGACAATCACTCGGATGATCAACCCTTCTCCTCTTGAAGTCAAGGCACTTATGAACATGAAACTGGTTGGGTTCAACTGTCGGCGTTATGATAACCATATTCTCTATGCGAGAATGCTTGGATATACGAATGAGCAGATCTTTGAACTCAGCCAAGCGATCATATCCAACAAACGCTCGAATGTCATGTTCGGTTCTGCCTATGATATATCTTATACGGATGTCTATGACTTCTGTGTAAAAAAGCAGAGCTTAAAGAAGTGGGAAATCGAGCTTGGTATTCATCACCAGGAGATGAGCTTGCCTTGGGATCAACCAGTTCCTGAAGAACTCTGGGAGAAGGTTGCCGAGTATTGTGACAACGATGTCTTGGCAACAGAAGCAGTGTTTAACAAGAACAAAGGCGATTTTGCGGCACGTCAAATTCAGGTGGAGCTTGTCAAAAAGCTTCATGGGATGCGTGCAACGGTCAACGATACGACGAACACTTTGTCCGGACGTATTATATTTGGTAAAAACAAAACGCCTCAGTCTCACTTCAACTACCGCAACCTTGCTGAACCAGTTCCGCCGTTAAAATACCCTGAGTATCGTGAGGCATTTGGGCCCGACTATCATTTCCGAGTATTTGATGACGAGGGTCTCCCGCTTTATGAGGACTTTGACCCATCGAAGACATATCCCGATGGATATTCAATCCTTCCTTTCTTCAAAGGATATGAATTCAAACGTGGTATATCTACCTATTTAGGTGTTGAGATCGGCGAAGGAGGAAAAGTCTATGGCAATCCGGGTATGTACGGGGATCTCTGGGATGGAGACGTTGCATCCATGCACCCCCACAGCGCAATATTTGAGTGCCTTTTCGGCCCCGAGTTCACCAAACGATTCGAGGAAATTGTCGATGCACGTGTTGCAATCAAGCACCACGACTTTGAACTTGCATCCACCTATCTGGAAGGCGCGCTCGTGCCTTATCTCACCGAAGAGCTGGCAGACGACCTAGCACAGGCGCTAAAGATTGTTATCAACAGCATCTATGGCCTGACGAGTGCAAAATTCGCCAATATCTTTAGGGATCCTCGGAATATTGACAACATTGTCGCCAAGCGTGGTGCTCTGTTCATGACGCTTCTGAAGCAGGAAGTCGAGAATCTTGGTTATACAGTCGCACATATTAAGACCGACTCGATCAAAATCCCTGACGCTGATCAGAAGATTCGCGATTTTGTCATCAAGTTTGGCATGGAGTACGGCTATAAGTTCGAGACGGAAGCTGAGTTCGAGAAATTCTGCCTTGTAAACAATGCTGTCTACATTGCTAAATTCAAGGAACCTAAGAAAGATAAGAAAACTGGTGAGCTTATCTGGTGGACAGCAACTGGTGCCCAATTTGCAGTTCCCTATGTCTTTAAAACCCTCTTCTCGCATAAGGAGATTACGTTCAATGACTTCTGCGAGACATTCCAAGTATCTAATTCTGCGCTGTTCTTAGACTTCAATGAGAGTATGCCTGATGTTTCTGATCTCGAAAAACAGCGTAAGAAGTTCTTTGACAAGAATATCAAGCCATTTCTTGAGCAGAACCTGCGACCTGAAGAGGAGTATTTGACAATTCTTGAAAAGCTGGATAAAGATATTGCCGCTGGTCATAGTTTGCAGTTTGTTGGACGGATTGGCCAATTTACTCCTGTCGAGCCAGGTACTGGTGGTGGCATTCTTCTCCGTCAAAATACTGATCGATTTGGCAATATCAAGTACGATTCCGCTGGTGGAGCCGATGGCTATCGCTGGCTAGAGTCTGAGTCTATTCGAGGGACTGAACTTGAGAAGCACGTTGACATGAGATTCTATACTTCTCAGGTCGATGCTGCGATCGAGGAAATCTCGAACTACGGCGATGCAGAATGGTTCATTTCTGATGATCCCTATATTCCGCAACCAAAGCCCGAAATGCACCCCTGGCAAATGGCTGGTGAACCTTATGAGGACGACCACGCCGATAAACTCTTTGCAGTACGCTAACTGCGATCAAAATAAAACTATATTTTAAAGGAGCTACTATTATGCAGAACATCGTTGAGAACATCTATTTCGAGAATGCCGACATCATCTTCAAGAACTTCTCCGGTCGTGAAACTCGCTACAACAAGCAGGGCGGTGTCCGTTCTTTCTCCGTCAAAATCGACGACCCCGATATGGCGGCCAAGCTGGTTGAGGATGGCTGGAACGTTCGTCTGCTGCGTCCTCGCAATGAGGATGATGAGCCTTCTCACTGCCTGGATGTTGCGATCAACTTCAACTTCTGGAAAAAGCCCGAGATCTATATGATCTGCGATGGTCACAAGACTCGGATGGATGAAGAGGATCTCGATATTCTCGACGGCGCGGATATCATCGCTGCTGATATTGTGGTGCGTCCTCGCATGTGGGATGACGGTGGAGAAACTCGTGTCAAGGCCTATCTGCAGGAACTCTACATTACCATTCGGAGAAGCCGGTTTGCTGCGAAGTACGCTGATATGTAAGTGATTTTTTGGGTGCCTTATAGATGGTAAAAATATTTCAAATCATATTTTTGAATTGAAAGGGATTCAGGCAATCTCAATATTTTTGTAGCAAACCATCTCTTAAGGTTAAATGTCATAAACGCAGCCCATTTAAATGGCCCATTAGCTCAGCTGGTTAGAGCAGTCGGCTCATAACCGATCGGTCCTGGGTTCAAGTCCCCGATGGGCCACCAAACGGAGGATTAGCCGCCCTTCGATACATAAATAGCGGCTCCAATAATTATATATGAGGTGAATCAAAATGAGTATGTACGATTGGGCACGGCAGGAAGTTCAATTGGCAAAGGCAGAATTAAAAGGGAATAAAAACGATGAAGCGCAATATATGGTTGCTTGCTATGACTCAGCATTGGGAGCTTATGAAAAACTCATGAAGGATGATCATAGCGGGACGAGTTTCGCGATTACTCGTGTAATTTTGGAGAAGTTGATGCATGAGATTCCTCTGACACCTATCGAAGATAGTGAAATTATGTGGAAACATGTATATGATCATGAAAATGAGGCTATCTTCCAGCACAAACGCATGCCAAGCGTATTCAAAATGGTAAACAAAAAGACTGGGACTGTCAGATTCTCGGATAATGATCGAATTCTTTGCAAAAATCCAGTAGGTACTAGTTCTGCTTATTTTTATAACAATTTCATCAAAAAAGTTATTGATGGAATGTTTCCCATTGAATTTCCATATATACCGACCAAAGAAAAGTACATTGCTTATGTTACGGATTTCCTAATGGATCCTGCAAATGGCGATTATGACACAATGAATTTGGTTTCTGTAAAACTTCCCAACGGAGAAGTGCGGCCGATTAATCTTTACTATAAAGAGGAAAACAATCGCTGGTCCTTAATTACCCAAGATGAGTGGATTGGTAGAAAAAAGAAAGCTTTTGAAAGGAATAAGTGAATAAAATGGCAAATTATATTATGATTCGTGATGGAAGCCGTAGCGATAATGGTTGCCCTGGTTATATTAAGTATGTCAACCCCGATGGTCGTTTAGCTGTGCAAATCTATGCATCTACTGATATGGACAGCCTCGGAACTCATTATTTGCTTGACCCCGAGCAAGTTGTAGCTATTTCTAGGCCTGTCTTTCAGAAAATACTTAATGCATGCTCCAAAGCTCGCAAAGATGTACATGACTACATGCAAAAAGATAGCGAATTCACTGCAACGATTCACCGTCAGTTCCAATTTGCACCAAAAGAGATCATCTACAATGATGCTGCAACGATTGTCTATTGGACTGATGGCACAAAAACTGTTGTAAAATGCAATGAAAATGATGAATACAGCGAATATGCGGGCTTTGTCGCAGCTGTTGCCAAGAAAATGTATGGTGGGGCAAATGCCATTAATCGACTTATTGATTCTAAAAAGGTTGTCCATGGAAATGGTCTGGGTCAGCCATTTCGTTCGGAGAAAACATTCGAAGAGGTTCTTAGCGAAGCTGCTAAAAAAGTTACTGAAAATATAAAAAAATTCTCTCCAGACTCCCTAAGTTATCCCGAACTCCATTCGCGATAAAAACCACCTCCTTTATGGAGGTGATAAAATGAAAATGGATGATAATAGCACGACAGTTATCTTGACAGCATTGGCATTGTCGTTCGTATTGTTATTACAGTTCATTTATAAATGAGGAATAAGGGCTCGGTCAAAATGATCGGGCTCTTTTCCTTTTAGGAGGTAATTATGGACGTCTTAAATGAAATCTATTATCGCAAATTTGCAAAGCTTTCGGAAGATACACAAAATATTCGAACGGCCTTAGCCGATATATATCCTGATTGTGATCTTGTAGATCAACGCATTCGAGCAATTAAAGACGGGCTCATTACGCATGAAGAAGCCGAACTCTTGAGATATTACATCACTTGGTAAGGAGGCTTAAAATGGACTTATGGCAAATGGCAGTGGACCCAGATTTACGCAGACACAATCCCCGTATCTCTATGATTTTCAGCTGGATAGTTTGGCAAAAATGCAGACAGGGTGTATCCTTAACGGAGGTACTGGAAGCGGAAAGTCGAGGACTGCTATCGGATATTTCTTCCAGCTTAATGGTGGTGACTTACGGAGAAAAGATTCGAAGATGCACAAAAAGCCTTTGGATCTCTATATTATCACCACGGCCGCTAAAAGGGATCGAAAAGAATGGGAAGGCGATATGGCCCCTTTTCTTATCACGACAAATCCCGGCATATCAATTTATGAACACTCGGTTACGGTGGATTCCTGGAATAATATCGGGAAATACACAGATGTACAAGGAGCATTTTTCATCTTTGACGAAGATCGTGTTACAGGATACGGAGCATGGGTCAAGTCATTTCTCAAAATCACCAGAAATAATCAATGGATTATTTTGTCCGCCACGCCGGGAGACACCTGGATGGATTACTGCCCAGTATTTATCGCTAATGGATTTTACAGAAATAAAACTGATTTCTGCAATGAACACGTTATATGGAGTCGCTTCGCAAAATTCCCCAAGGTTGACCGATATTGGAATACCAAACGTCTTGAACGATTGAGGGATCGTATCCTGGTAGACATGGATTTCGAACGTAATACCGTTCAGCATCATGAAGATGTCTGGTGTAACTATTCACATCTGGAATACCGGGCCTTCATTAAAGAGCGTTTTAATATTTGGACAAATGAGCCAGTCAAAAATGCTGCTGAATTATGTTTTGGTATGCGTAGAATTGTGAATGAGGATACAGATCGCCAGGTCAAATTGATGGAGATCTTCGAGGATCACCCAAAACTCATTATATTTTATAACTACGATTACGAACGTGAAATCCTCCTGAATTTATTCGAGAATGTAGATGGATGCGAGATAGGAGAATGGAATGGACATGCTCATCAGGAAGTGCCGGACGGACCGGAATGGGTTTACTTGGTACAATATAATGCCGGAGCCGAGGGCTGGAACTGCATCACAACCGATACCATTGTCTTTTTCTCCCAGACATATAGCTATAAGCAACTCCAGCAGGCTTGCGGACGCATCGATCGACTTAACACGCGGTTCGTGGACTTGTACTACTTCCATCTTAAATCTCGATCCGGAATTGACGCAGCTATATCCCGCGCATTAAGCAACAAAAAGAAATTTAATGAGGGTGCTTACATGCGAAAAATGCAGATACAGTTCGATCAAAATACTTAAAGGAGCTTGAAAATGGCTGATTATAGTAATATTAAAAGGATTGTTATTCGAAAACCAGTTGGCTTGCGAGATGCTATTGAAAGTTTTAAGATTCTTCAGGAGCTTAATCAGCAGCTTGATAACATTCGAGCTATGGCAGAGCATCAGGTTCTTCCCAAAATTATCATTGACCATATGATGATGCAAGTTGATGCAAAAATTGAAGAAGCAGTTCGAATTTCTGGGTTTGCTTCTGTAGATGACATGAAATATTGGATTGAGAATTTCAAAGATTTATAAGGAGACAAATCAAAATGGAAGAAAAAATTGTTTACACAATAACGGTTCGCACCAATCCGGATGGTATTCGTGCTGCTGCGATTGTTAAGAATGTTCGCCGTGCAGATGGCACTCTTGACTCTACTCTTACCACGGCATTTGCTCAGGAAGATCTTGACCTTCTGATGGCAATTTTGGATGGCCGTAAGTCCATCAGTAACGCGATGGGCGGTGAGATTCATGGCGATTGAGTTAAGTTTAGCATCATATTGCCAGAATTGCAGGAACATTACTCCTGTTGTTGTCAAAATGCCGGATAATCCCACCGTCTTCATTGAATGCGAGGATAAAAATCGCTGTGCATTTCTATCTCGTTTCATCACCAAGCAGATGCTGAATGAAAAATACGGGAGGAATCAAAATGGGAACTATTAGAAAGTCGACCGCAAGCATTGACCGATTCTTTGCGGAAGCACATGATATTTCGTTTCATAACTATATTTCTTATCGAACTGTGGAATTTCTTTGGCGAGGTGCTCGTTATCGTCTGGTTTCTACTGGGGATCTTTATGTTTTAGACTATAGCGGTCTTCCTACATTGGTTCGTCCATTTGAAAGCGTCTATAAAAACGAGCATATTTCCTGTGTCTCTGTTGCCGATCAGAGAAATTATTATGTACGTAGAAGAAAAATGATTCGGTTAAAGGATCTGGTTTGGGCTGCATTCGGTGATCGAGATTTGCCAAAAGGAAGCCATGTTATCTGCAAAAATGGTAACTGGCAATCCTGCGGAATCAATAATTTGGAGGTGGATCGATATGGAGTATCCTCAAAAGGAAGTTCGCTTTGATGAATTCTGTCCTAAATGCAAGTTTTATAAGCTAGACGAGGGCGAAGATCCCTGCAACGACTGTTTGCAGAACCCTTCTAACTTGCATTCTAGGGTGCCAACAGAGTTTAAGGAGGCGGACAATGCAAAAACGAGTGCAAACACAAAATCTCGCTCCAGCAGATGTCGAATGGGTAAAAGAGCGTATTGAATATCTTCGAAAGAAGTTATTGGTGCACTCGATCATCTATTATCGGCTAAACGAAAACCTTATTCCTGACGAAAAATGGGCAGAATGGGCTTTGGAACTTGAACAACTTACTCAAGAATATCCTCGTATTGCTCAAAATGCATTTCTTGCAGAGGGATTTAAAGATTTCGATCATTCCACTGGCTACAATTTGCCTTTAGAGACTCCTTGGGCTGTTCAAAAAGCAATGGAATTGGTTCTATATGATCAAAAAATACGCCAATGGAATAAAGAAAGGTAAGGTCAAAATGGATAAAACTTACAAATGCGATCAGTGCAGATGCCAAGATATCTGCAAACTTGAAACTGCATTTCGTAACACGCAAGATAAACTTGATGAGATCGTTGAAAATGGCAATGGAAACTTCTCTGTCGAGCTTGTTTGCAGACGATTCATCCCGGTTGAGCATTCTGCAATCACTAATCGCACAATTGAGGCGATTAACTTGTGTTTCGGAAATGAGGCACGTAATGCATGTGCAGACAACATGACCATGAATAAATACATTACAGAGGAGAATAAAAATGGCAGAGTTGAAAGATAGTGGCAATCGCAGAGAGTTTGAGACGGGCGCTGTGCGAGATATGCAGGAAGGGAAGGGGCGGATGGACCTTGTTCCTTGGGGAATTGCTTTGAGTATCAAAGAGGCAATGGGTGACCTCTTCTATATCAGACATTATGGCTATGAAGTTATAAATGGTAAGTACCAAGCAGTCAGTGCTTACCAGTGCATTGGTCCGATCGTGGAATATGCTGAATGGATGGATAAAGAGCTCAATGATGCAGAAGCCATATGCGGAAATCATAAGAATCCCATCAATCGGCTTCAGGAAATTGAGAATACATTCATCAAAATGGCGGCGACCTTCATTATGTTCCAGCAGCTTGTGCCTGATCCTATGAACGGTCAAAATGGCTTTAATCATCAGTCATTCAGTTTTGATGATAAAGGAGCAGTCACTACGCTTTTGAATGATGAATGGGCTTCTGCAATGCTTGAAGTTGCCAAACATTATGAGGATGGCGCTCGAAAGTATTCTGAAAACAATTGGCGAAAAGGCATGGACCCCAAGATTTACTTCGATTCTGCTATGCGGCATTTCATGAAATGGTGCCGGCGGATGACGGACGAGCCGCATAATCGCGCATTCATTTGGAATTGCATGTGTGGGGCCTGGGAGGCTCAGCAGGAACGTCATAAAATCGCTTGCAATGCAGCTAAGGCAGAGAGCGCCAATGTGGCCGAGCAGGCAATCCCCGATTCCATGAATGTGCTTCAAAGCTTTAATCCATGGGATCATATGAAGCTGAGTGATGGAAATGAAAAGTGTGACGCTGGTTCTGGAACTTCTGATCCGAAATTTGCCAAGGCACCAATGACAGATGCTAAAGGCTGTTATAGAGTCTATCGCGATCAGAATGGCAATCCTATATATGACTAATATAGGTATACCTCTAGGAGGTCAAAATTCCTCCTAGAGGCCTTAAAATGCGAAATAGAGGGTGTTTTAATATGTATATGTTCATTTACAGAAAGAAAACCGCAGACAGAAACAGAAATGACAATCTAAGCATCGCACTTTCCTATAAAGATAACTGGAAAGACGCTTTATGTGACTATATAGCATACAAAGATAATCAGATGTTGGATGAAATCGATCTGAATACCTTGAAACTTTTTAAGAAAGCTCTTTCGAATCTTCCGCTCAATGAGGCAATTCAGCTCATGTATCTTGTATACGGTGACGGCCAGATTCTTCTAGATATGTTTGATAATGTCAGAAGGGTTGATTTTGGGCAGACTTCTCTGGATCCAGATGGCTCTAATGAGTCTTCGTGAGAAAATCATGGCCTATAATGGGATAAACCCACAAATTTTAAGGAGGTTTTCTTATGGAGATCAAAGAAATGAAGAAAAAAGGCATCGAATTCGTGAAGGAGAACAAGGAGGCGATTGCAGTTGGCGGAAGTATATTCGTCTACGGCGTTGGAATGTATCTTTATGGAAGAATTGGTGGCAAAAGAGATGGCATAAAGACTTGCTGCAAGCAATTTGAGACTGAGATTAAAATGGGTCAGCTCTTAAGAAAGCTTGAATGCGGAGATGGCCACTATCATGTTGAGCAATTCTTCAACCGGGATCGTCTTAATGGCAATATGAATAGCTTTTCGGAGGCTGTGAAGTACTTTGCGGATCCTAAAAACACGGAAAATGTCTGTGGAATGGTAGTCTTGAGTAAAGAAAACAACTAAAATGTGTGGATTGAGGGCTCGGAAACGGGCTCTCTTTCCTTTAAAATTACCTAAAAATTGAAAATTTATGGTCAAAATGGCCATTTTTAGAGGTGAAAACGATGAAAAAACGGACAAAAAAGACGGTTTTGAGAGTGATTTCTGGGGTTTTAGCGACTCTTTTTCTGGTCGGAATCGGCTTTTTGGGGCTCTTCGGACTAGGAAGTATTCATGCAAAAGCATGCGATTTTACCCTCGATGAGGGGGTTGCTTGGGCCGATGATAGGACGTATTATATGCCGGGTGAGCTGATTTCGGAGGGTCCGGAAGGGTCAAAATGGATCGCTTTTCGTGGGTCAAATGGCATGGTTTACGAGGTAAATGACGAAATTTTGGAGCAAATTGGGGGCTCTAAAGGGCTGGGTACGGACGTAATTTACCTGCTTACGATGGACTCAAATGGCACAAAAGAGTGGTATGATGATACCATTTTGGTGGTGTGGAGGGACGTTTTATGAGCACTTTTTGTGTATGATAAGAAGGGGTTTCAATGAATTTTCTAGCCTTAATTTTGGGTGTTTGGATCATTATTTTCGTAGGAAAAATGCTTCAAAGTATGCTTGCATTCACGTTGTGGATTTTGGGCGTATTTTTGGCAATTTTCATGCTAAATGTGGCTTTTGGATTTGTGTAAATTTATGGGCCAAAAATATTTTAAAAGTGGCCCAATAGGCCAAAAAAGTGGTCTAAAAGTCGTTCGCGAAAATGACACGGCTCGTAAATTTCGCAAAAATTGGCCTAAAAAGTGGTCTTATGGGCCAAAAAACTGGCCCACAAAATATTTCTGGCCCACGCTCAAACCGTTGCGGCACAAGGGTTTCAGGGTTTTTTGGGCCAAAAATCTATTTTTCAATTTAATTTATCTCAGAAATTGAACAATAATAATAAAAAACTTATGAATATTTTTGGCCTTTTGGCCCAAAGTGTGTTTTTGGGTGAAAAATAGGTTGAAAATGATGACAGAAAATGCAGGGTAAAAATATACGATTTTGGAGGTCAAAATGTGCTTTGTTAACTGTGTTGTTGCACTTCTATTTTTGATTAGTTGCATCGTTGCGAAAGACTCTTCTGGAATGCCCTATGTGATTACATTTTTTGTGTTGGCAATTGTAGGCGAGATTACGGATGCTGTCTCCAGATTGCTGATTTCAAAATCTAAGAATCTTGATAGAATGACTGAAAAAACAGAATATATCTATTTGAAGGATGATTCGAAGGAGAAGGATAAATTATGATGTGGGTTGGAATTATTATTGCGGTTTATCTTTTTGATCTGGCGCTTGCATTAATTGCAATTGACACAAATGACCAAGTAAGTGGGCGAGCATATAGTTACTCGCTAGGGTTTGTAGCAGCAATTCTTGTGATGCTGGTTTATGCCAACATTCATGGAATTTGAGCATTTTTAAAATTCGCGAAAAAATCATGGTCTTTTATGGAGAGAAAGTATAGTTTATTTGGTAAAACATTTGATAACTTCAAAAGATGATCAGTTCGAATCTGATTGCTTTCTCTTTCCATTTTCTTTCTTCAAAATGGTTCGCGAAAAAATCATGGTCTTTTATGAAGAGGAAAGAAGTAAAGAGCGACTTTATGATAAATCCTCTTCTTATCTTTTTGCGAGGTGAATCAAAATGGCGAGAAAGGAGAACAAGTTCCAAGCAGATCTAATCAAGGAACTTAGGCAGAGGTTTCCTGGTTGTATTATCTTGAAGAATGATGCAAACTATTTACAAGGTTTTCCAGACCTTACCATCTTTTGGAAAAAGTTCTGGGCAGTTCTTGAATGCAAACGGAGTCAAAATGAGGTGCATCAACCTAATCAAGATTTCTATGTGGAACTTACAAAGAAGATGAGCTACGGCAGTTTCATCTATCCCGAGAACAAGGAGGCAGTCCTCGATGAAATGGAACGAGCATTTAAAGTTCGAAGATAAGCATGCATTTTTAAGTCCCAGCCAGCACACATGGCTCAGATATGACACAGATACGCTCAAGACACGCTATTATAATTCCCAAGCTAAACAACGCGGTACCGAATTGCATGAGTTTGCAGCTTCATGTATCAGGCTTAGACAGAAACTACCGAAAAGTGCTAAGACGCTGAACATGTATGTAAACGATTCAATTGGGTACTGCATGGATCCCGAAGTGCTTTTATTTTATTCTCCAAATTGTTTTGGACATGCTGATGCGATTATGTTCAGAAAGAACTTCCTTCGTATTCATGACCTCAAAACCGGAGAAACTCCTGCTAGTATGGATCAGTTAATGATCTATGAAGCATTGTTCTGTTTGGAGTACAAAATAAAACCAACTTCGCTGGATGGTTCTGAACTTAGAATCTATCAAGATGACCAGGCAATTTGCTGTAATCCGGATCCTACTGATATTATTGGGATCTGTGAAAAGATCATCCAGTTTGACACAGAACTTTGCAAAATTCAGTTAGAGGAGGGATGAGCGCATGGGGCTTGCAGATGAAATCTATAGCTATTATGGATGCGCTGCGGATCAAAACGAACTAATGCATTATGGCATCAAGCGCCGTTCCGGCCGTTACCCTTGGGGATCTGGAGATAATCCTTATCAACGTAGCGGCGACTGGATTTCTCGAGTAAATGAACTTAAGAAGTCAGGCATGAATGAAAAAGAGATTTGCGATGCTATGATGATTGACTCTGTCAAAGAGCTTCGATTACTCACTCGTATTGCAAACAATGAGCGTAAAATGGATCGTGTTGCTACTGTTCGGTCTATGATGGATCATGGTAAGAGTGTGAGTGAAATCGCTCGAGATATGGGCGTAAACGAAAGCTCTGTTCGTAGCTGGCTGAATGAAGATTCTCGTAAGAGAACAGAGGCTCCTACCAAAACTGCTGAGATTCTGAAAGAAGAACTTAAGAACAAGAAGATGCTTGATGTTGGTCTTCAGGTTGAATCCGAACTTGGCGTTAGTAGAGACACTCTCGATACTGCAATCAGGATGCTTGAAGCCGAAGGCTATCAGCGATTTGGTGTAGGCGTTGCGCAAGCAACTAACAATAAACTTCGCACCACTGTCGAGGTTCTTGCTCAACCTGATATCGATCAGAAATATGCATATAACCATATCGGCGAGATTGATTCTGTAGCGGACTATCATTCTACTGATGGTGGTGTTCGCTGGGATAAACGTGAACGTCCTGCAAGTATTGATTCTTCCCGAGTTGCCATTAAATATGGCGATGAAGGCGGCGAAGATATGGATGGTGTCATTCTGCTTCGTCCCGGTGTTGCCGATTTGAATCTCGGAAATAGTCATTATGCTCAGGTTCGAATCATGGTTGATAACTCTCATTACTTGAAGGGTATGGCTATGTATTCTGATGACATTCCTGAGGGTAAAGATATTCTCTTTAATACCAACAAGAAGTCCGGAACTCCTATGTGCGGTGATAAGAACAATACTGTTCTGAAAAACATTAAAGAAGATCCTGACAATCCATTTGGTGCATTGATTAAAGCTGGCGGTCAGTCTCATTACATCGGAGAAGATGGAAAAGAGCATTTATCAGTTATCAATAAACTGAAAGAAGAAGGCGACTATGAGAAGCAGGCAAAGAGTCTATCTTCGCAGTTTCTTTCTAAGCAGCCGCTCGAACTTATAAACCGCCAGTTAAATGAAACATATCAGCGCCATAAAGATGAATTTGATGAGATTAATGCCCTTACTAATCCAACTATTAAACGTAAACTTTTAAATGATTTTGCTGACTCTTGCGATGGCGCGGCAATCCATATGAAAGCTGCCTCTTTGCCTAGACAAACCACACAAGTCATTCTACCTCTTCCCAAAATTAAAGAGACCGAGGTTTATGCACCTAACTATGAGAATGGCGAGAAGCTAGCATTGGTTCGTTTTCCTCATGCCGGTACGTTTGAAATTCCTGTTCTTACCGTTAATAACAATGATCCTCAAGGAAAGAAACTTCTTGGTCCTTCTGTGACAGATGCGATTGGTATCAATCCTAAGACTGCCAAGCAGTTATCTGGTGCAGACTTTGATGGCGATACTGTTGTTGCAATTCCTACTGGAAAGAATGGAATTAATATTCAGCATCGCAAGTATCTAAAGGAACTTGAAGACTTTGATCCGAATATCTATACCATTCCGGAAGGTTCATCCGTTAAGCCTATGAGTAAGAAGTATCAGCAACAGCAAATGGGTGTTGTTTCTAATCTTATTACTGATATGACAGAAGGCGGTGCTCCTGAAGCAGAAGTTGCTAAAGCAGTAAAGCACAGCATGGTCGTTATTGATGCGGTAAAGCATAATTATGATTACCGTCAATCTGCGCAGGATAACGATATCGCAGCGCTAAAAAAGAAATGGCAGCATTGGGTCGACTCGGATGGAAATGTTCACTATGGTGGTGCATCGACTGTTGTATCTCGGCATAAGCAGACTATAGATGTCCCTGAACGTAAAGGTTCTGGTATTATCGACCCTGAGACTGGTAAGGTATCCTATAAAGAGTCTGGTCGGTTGATATGGGATAAAGAGGCCGGTGATTATCGTAGAGATAAAGATGGTAATCCTGTTAAAGCAACGTCTAAAGCAAGTCTGATTCTTTCTGTCGATGATGTTCATAAACTTTCTTCCGGACACCCTAAGGATGAAGCATACGCCGAGTATGCTAACCAGATGAAAGCCCTTGCTAACCAGGCTCGCAAAACCATGGTGAACACCCCTCGGCTCACGTATGATCCATCTGCCGCTAAGACATATGCAGAGGAGGTTAACTCTCTTAATGCAAAGCTGTCCAAAGCCCAATTAAATATCCCCAAAGAGCGCCGTGCGCAGGCTATTGCGAATTCCATTATCAATGCTAAGAAAGAGGCCTATCCTGAACTCAATGATAAGGATAACAAGAAAGAGCTTGACAAAGTAAAGCAACTTGCTATTAATGATGCTCGTGCTCGTGTGGGTGCTTCCAGTAAGAATGTGCGTATTGAGATTACTGATAAAGAATGGAAAGCTATTCAGTCTGGTGCAGTTAGTGATTCTAAGTTAAACCAGATTCTTAGATTCTCTGATGCAGACAAAGTTCGTCAATTGGCAATGCCAAAGACAGCAACAACGCTTCCTACTGCAAAAGTATCTCGAATTCAGCAGATGTCTACAAGAGGCGCAACAAATGCTCAGATTGCAGAAGCTCTTGGAATTTCAACTTCGACAGTTTCGAAGTATTTGAATGGTGGTGAAAGCTAAATGAGTCGAACAATTGCTTTGACAACATTTGATAATCCATTCGATCCAATTGATCAATTCAATGATTGGTGGCGTTATGATACTGATCATGGATACAACTCTTGCCAGTACTTGGCTCGTATAGCTAAGACTACCGATCAGTTCTCTGAGAATGAGAATGCAATTGAGATTGAAAGAGCAATTGATGAGATCATTAGGCTCGATCCTTTTGGAATCTATCGAAAGCTTGTGAAAGAAGAATGAAAACAAATGCACAAACAATTTGTTGTGAGCAAAACCATTTTAAATGGACTGCTCTCCTTCATTTTGAGATGGGGGAGGGGGTCCGCGATTTTGACC
>ERZ1034901.546-NODE-546-length-29345-cov-30.646023_pt1 | contig 29345 bp, 18 predicted proteins | sample MGYA00520628_ERZ1034901 | MGnify/ENA primary metagenome ERZ1034901 (study PRJEB33766, sample SAMN09781783) | gut metagenome | biome: gut microbiome | host: Homo sapiens | place: Madagascar | study: EMG produced TPA metagenomics assembly of the PRJNA485056 data... | reverse complement strand
AGCCTTCACGCAGCGAAGCTGTTGGAATAAATGCGACTTTTTTATTTTCAATTTCCTCCTTTATCAGACTTCCTACACTTGAAAAGTGCGAGCATAAAAACAGTTTCATCAATATTCTCCTTTATATATAAATTCTGATTTGCAGGTCTGTTCGGCTCCATATTATCATATGGCCGGATAAACTACAAAAACAGCCACAGCAGTGCAAACTGCTGTGGCTGTTCGCTGTCTTACGAACACCGGCAGATCGGCCGGGGGCTTCGCTTTGGGTTCGATCAATTCTTTTCGGTGCCGTTCGGGTGGAACTTGGCGCAGGTGCATTTTTTCCACTTTAAGCCGCTGCCGCAGGGGCAGGGATCGTTGCGGCCGATCTTGACCACGCGCACAGGGGCTGCGCCCTTGGTGCCGGTGCGGTCGCCGCCTGCGTTTTCGCCGGTGGGCTTGGCTACCTGCTCACGCTTGGGGGCTTCGGGGGCTGCCGTGGGTGCGCCGGGGTTCTGGCGGATCTCCACATTCAGCAGCATACGCACGGTGTCCTCGCGGATGCTGTCCACCATGGCGTCAAACATTTCAAAGCCTTCGATACGGTATTCCACCACGGGGTCGTGCTGGCCGTAGCCGCGCAGCGTGATGCCCTGCTTCAGCTGATCCATGGCATCAATGTGGTCCATCCACTTGCTGTCCACATTGCGCAGCAGGCAGATACGCTCCAGCTCACGCATAACGTTGCTGCCGTACTTTTGCTCTTTCTGCTCCAGAATATTCATGCCGCGGGCATACAGGGCCTCGGTGATATCCTCAGGCTTCACCACCTCCAGCTGGGCGGGGGTGTACACAAAATCGGTGTTGGTGCACAGCCAGCCCTGATAGTGGCGGCGCAGGGCGCCGAAATCCCAATCCTCGGGCAGCTCGCCTGCTAAGAAAGCCTGCACGCTTTCCTCGATGCTCTGGTGCAGCATTTCGTGCAGCTTGGCCGAGATATCCTCGCCGTCCAGCACCATGCGGCGCTGCTCGTAGATGATGGTGCGCTGCTGGTTCATCACATCGTCATAGCTCAGCACCTGTTTACGGATGCCGAAGTTGCGGGCCTCCAGCTTTTTCTGGGCGCTCTCGATGGTGTTGGTGATCATGCGGTTCTCGATGGGGGTATCCTCGTCAAGGCCCAGAGTGTCCATCAGGTTCTGCACACGGTCGCCGCCGAAGATGCGCATCAGATCGTCCTCCAGGCTCAGGAAGAAGCGGCTCACGCCGGGGTCACCCTGACGGCCTGCACGGCCGCGCAGCTGGTTGTCGATGCGGCGCGCCTCGTGGCGCTCGGTGCCAATGATATACAAACCGCCTGCTTCGCGCACTTTTTCGCCCTCGGCCACCACGCCGGGCTTATACTGGGCCAGCAGCTCTTCAAAGCGCTTGCGGGCAGCCAGAATGCCTTCATCGGTGGTGTCGGCGTGGCCGTCAGCTTCCACAATCAGCTGCTCAATGCGGCTTTGGATGTCCTGCGCGGGGGCTTCGCCCTGGGCAGACTCGTTTTCGGCAAACTGTGCGATCAGCTCCTTGCGCAGCTGTGCCTTGGCCATATACTCGGCGTTGCCGCCCAGCACAATGTCGGTGCCGCGGCCTGCCATGTTGGTGGCAATGGTCACAGCCCCCAGCTTACCGGCCTGCGCCACGATCTCGGCTTCTTTTTCGTGCTGCTTGGCGTTCAGCACATTGTGGGGCACGCCCATGCGCTTGAGCATGGCCGAGATCAATTCGCTCTTTTCAATGGAAACCGTACCCACCAGAACGGGCTGGCCGTTTTTGTGGCATTCCTCCACCTGGCGGCACACGGCGCGGTATTTGCCCTGCATGGTTTTGTATACGGCATCGGGCATATCCTTGCGGGCCTTGGGCTTGTTGGTGGGAATGGTAACGATGTTCAGGCCGTAGATCTCGTTGAATTCATCGGCCTCGGTGCTGGCGGTACCGGTCATGCCGGCCAGCTTATCATACATACGGAAGTAATTCTGGAAGGTGATGGTGGCCAGCGTTTTGCTTTCGGCGGCCACGGTAACGCCCTCTTTGGCCTCGATGGCCTGATGCAGGCCCTCGTTGTAGCGGCGGCCGATCATCAAACGGCCGGTGAATTCATCCACAATGATCACTTCGCCGTTTTTCACCACATAGTCAATGTCGCGCTGCATAACGCCCCGTGCCTTGATGGCCTGATTGATGTGGTGCAGCAGGGTCATGTTGCTGGAATCCGAAAGGTTTTCCACCTTGAACCACTGCTCGGCCTTGCGGATGCCGCTTTCGGTCAGGGTGCAGGTTTTATGCTTTTCGTCCACGATGTAATCGCCGTCAGACTGCTCGTCGGTGTCCTCTTTGTCGTCCAGCTCCACGATCACGGATTTTTTCAGCGTTTTGGCAAAATCGTCGGCATCCTTATACAGATGGCTGGAATCATCGCCGCGGCCGCTGATGATCAGCGGGGTACGGGCTTCGTCCACCAGAATGGAGTCCACTTCGTCCACAATGGCAAAGTTGTGCCCACGCTGCACCATGTTGGCCTTATACACCACCATGTTGTCGCGCAGATAGTCAAAGCCGAACTCGTTGTTGGTGCCGTAGGTGATATCCGCTGCATAGGCGGCCCGGCGGGCGTTGTTGTCGGGGCATTCATGGGTCACAAGGCCCACGGTAAGGCCCAGAAAACGATAGGTTTTGCCCATCCACTCACTGTCGCGGCGGGCCAGATAATCGTTTACGGTAACCACATGTACGCCCTTGCCGGTAAGGGCATTCAGATACACGGGCAGTGTGGCCACCAGCGTTTTGCCTTCACCGGTCTGCATTTCGGCAATGCAGCAGCGGTGCAGCGCAATGCCGCCGATGATCTGCACAGGGAAGGGCTTCATGCCCAGCACGCGCCAGTCGGCTTCGCGGCAAACGGCAAAGGCTTCGGGCAAAAGATCGTCCAGCGTTTCGCCCTTGGCCAAACGCTCGCGGAATTCACCGGTTTTGGCCTTCAGCTCATCATCGGTAAGCGCAGCCATGGTTTTATCCAGCGCCAGCACCTTGTCGGCGATGGGGCGGATCTTCTTCAGCTCCTTGTCGGAAAAAGTACCAAAAATCTTGTCAACTAAAGACATATCGCAAACACCTGTTGTTTCTGCCGCTTCGCGGGGGAAAACGGCGATAGTTATACTTTGCACAGTATATATAATAATACACCCACATAGGAAAGTCTGTCAAACCTATGCGGGTGTATTTGGTTGATTATTCAGAGTTTTTTTAGATTTCCAGCAGGCCCGGCAGCTCGCGCAGGCTGCGGATCACGGGCACACCGGCTGTTTCCAGCCGTTTCTGCGATTGATGGCCGCCGCTGAAGAGCACACAGCGGGCACCCAACGCTCGGGAAACCTCGTAATCGTGCAGGGTGTCGCCCACGCACACCGCCTGTGCAGGGTCTGCGCCGCTTTGCTGCAAATATTGCAGCCCGCGCTCCACCTTGCTTTTGGCATAGATATCGCCAAGGCCCAGAAGCTGCCCGAAATACGGGCGAATGCCCCGTGCCTCCACCTGATGCTCCAAGGCCTGCTGCGGGCAGGCCGAAAGAATGTTCTGGCGAATGCCCATAGCCTGCACCGCCTGCAGGGCGGCCTTGGCCTCGGGGTTCAGCGCCACGCTTTCACAGGCGGGCAGATAATCCTGCATATATGCCTGCGCCAGAACTTCATAGGGATGGCGGGTAAAATCAAACCCGGCCAGGGCATAGTAATCCTCGATGGGAAAGGTGAAGATCTCGCGGTATTCGGCCAGCGTATACTGCTGCGGATAGCCAAACCGGGCCAGATTGCGGTTGAGGGATGCAAGGCCCAGCGCCACATCGTTTAACAGGGTGCCGTTCCAGTCCCACAAAACCAGCGATACAGGCATTGGCAGCGCTCCTTTTTGCTTGCAGGAAAGCCCCACTCAGTTTACGGCGGCTTCCTCGGTGAAATATTTCAGCAGGCTGGGGCGTTTTTCAATAAAGCACACCAGTGCCACGCCCAGAATGCAGCAGCTGATCACTTCGCCCACAGCCACGGTAACGGCGTTGAACAGGCACAAGCCCAGCGTGAAGGGGGTGTCGGAGAAATAATAGGCGATCTCGGGGCCTACGATGAGGGCGTTGAACACCACAGGGGGAATGCTGGCAGCCAGCGCCAGGCCCTTTACACGGTGCTTGCGCAGCAGGATCATAAACACGCAGGCGATGGCCGTGGCGGCGGTGCCGAACAGAATGTCGGGGAAGCCGGTGCCGATCATGTTGGCTAAAAAGCAGCCCAGCGTTACACCCACGGCATACTCGGGGCCAAACACCACCAGCATGCCCAGTGCCTCGGCCACGCGCACCTGAATGGCACCGAAGGAAAACGGCGCCAGCACCAGGCACAGCACAGCGTAAATGGCGGCCACGACCGCACAGCGTACAAGTTTTTTGGTAGACATATTCTATTACTCCGGCAGCATAGATTTTGACCGCTGCGGTGCTGCCAGACCGCCCGGTGTGTGCCGTACATACTGTACGGAGAGCCTAAAATCCTAAGTTGCTCTTTGCCTTGGGAATAGGACCGCGCTTTTTCAGAAAAACGCTGTAATATTATAGCACAAATGCCCGGGCCTGAAAAGAGGGCCCGGGCAGGATTTTTATGTATGCTTGCAGGCGCTGCCATGCTGTGACTTAAAAGGAATGGAAAATGGCGAAAGTGTACATTTTATCCCTGCCAGGTGTCGTAGTAGTCGCCGTAGGAGGAATTCTCGGTGATCATGCTGTCCAGATGGCTGCGCAGCGCTTCCAAAGCGGGCAGCTCCAGTCGGCCCGAATCCTCCAGGGCGTCCAGCAGGTGGCTCATGCTGCCGCCGCAGAAAAGATCCAATATCTCCTGCGCGCGGGCGGCGGCATAATCCTGTCGGCGCACCAGCGCCGTGTAGCCGTTGTGGTTCTGCTCTTTTTCCGAGCGCACGTAGCCTTTTTTCTCCAACCGGTACAAAAAATTCAGCAGGGTGCTGTCGGCCCAGGCGGCCCGGCTGCGCAGCTGCTTTTGAATATCCGCCCGGCGGGCAGGCTGCGGCAGCTGCCACAGGGCGGCCATCACCAGCTCTTCGCTGCGTGAAAGTGCGGCTTTTTGATTTTGCATCGCGGCATTCTCCTTGCTCTGATTTTGTGCTTGGGGCCCGGCTGTTTTCCCTGCAGGGGCAGCCGGGCCCCGCTTTGTCTGCATCTATTTTACATTTGTAAAAAGAAAAACGCAAGGTTTGCACCGATTTTTGCCTCGAAAATTCAAAATCGGCCCATTTTACCCCCCGAATGCCCTGTTTCTTTTACACTTGTAATAGATATTGTATTCCACACAAAAACATTTGTAATTTTTGTGCGGAAAGCGTGTTTTGCCCCAAAAAAGTTTGGGCAGGCTGGCTCTATGATTTTGCACGGCGGGTGTTTTATAATAAACACATGGAAAAACCCTGCTGCAGGCAGGTGCAGAAAATATGAAAAGAGAAAAGAGAGGGTTTATTATGGCACGAGTATATAATTTCAGCGCAGGCCCCAGCATGCTGCCCGAAAAGGTTTTGAAACAGGCACAGGCCGAGCTGATGGAATATGGCACCAGCGGCCAGAGCATTATGGAAATGAGCCATCGCTCGCCCGAGTTCATGGCCGTGGCTGCCGACACCGAGGCCCGCATTCGCCGCGTGCTGAATGTGCCCGATAATTATAAGGTAGGCTTTTTTCAGGGCGGCGCCACCCAGCAGTTTGCCATGGTGCCCCTGAATTTTATGACCACCGGCAAGGCGGACTATCTGGTAACCGGCAACTTCTCCAATCTGGCAGCCAAGGAAGCCGCCAAGTTTGGCCAGGTGAACATTGTGGCCAACAGCAAGGACAAAAACTTCACCTATATCCCTGATGTACACGCCATTGAGTATGACAAGGATGCCAGCTATATTCACATTTGCCAGAACAACACCATTTTCGGCACCACCTTTGTGGATGTGCCGCAGGTGGAGGGCATTCCCCTTGTGGCCGACATGAGCAGCTGCATCTGCTCGAAGCCTGTGGATGTGACCCGGTATGGCTGCATTTATTTCGGCGTGCAGAAAAACATTGCCCCCGCCGGTATGGCCGTGGCCATCATTCGCGAGGACCTGCTGGGCAAGAGCGCCAAGGGCCTTACCCCCGAGCAGATCCCCACCATGATGAACTACACCACCATTCTGAATAAGGACAGTATGTACAACACCCCCAACTGCTGGAATATTTATATGACCGGCCTGGTGATGAAGTATCTGGAAGAGGATATCGGCGGTCTGGCCAATATGCAGAAGATCAACGAGGCCAAGGCCAAGGTGCTGTATGACTATCTGGACAGCCAGAGCTTCTTTGTGAACCCCGTGGAGCACAAATACCGCTCGATGATGAATGTCACCTTCACCAGCCCCAACCCCGACATGGACAAAAAGTTCTGCGCCGAGGCTGCCAAGGCCGGTTTTGTAAACCTCAAGGGCCACCGCCTGGTGGGCGGTATGCGCGCCAGCATTTACAACGCCATGCCCAGCGAGGGTGTGGATAAGCTGGTGCAGTTTATGGAAGATTTCCGCAAGGCCAACGCCTGAAAACAAAATAGGAGCCGATAAAAATGTTTACCATTAAAACGCTGAATGCAATTTCTCCCGTTGGCCTGAGCAAGCTGGCCACCAATCAGTTTGAGGTGCTGGTGGAATGCCCCGATCCGGACGGCATTCTGGTGCGCAGTGCCAATATGCACGAGATGGAGCTGGGCAAAAACCTGAAGGCCATTGCCCGCGCCGGTGCCGGTGTAAACAATATCCCGCTGGATAAATGCAGCGAAAAGGGCATTGTGGTGTTCAACACCCCCGGTGCCAACGCCAACGCCGTGGCCGAGCTGGTGCTGGGCAGCCTGATCGCCTGCAGCCGCAATCTGGCCGAGGCCTCGCAGTGGTGCAAGGGCTTAAAGGGCTGCGACGACATGGCCAAAAGCGTGGAAAAAGGCAAAAAGCAGTTCGTGGGGCCCGAGATCCGCGGCAAGGTGCTGGGCGTGATCGGCCTGGGCGCGATCGGTGCCAAGGTGGCCAACGATGCACTGAATCTGGGCATGGAAGTGTACGGCTACGACCCCTATCTGAGCGTGGACGCCGCATGGAATCTGAGCCAGCATGTGCATCACTGCCTGAATCTGGGGGATATGCTGCCCAAGTGCGATTACATCACCATTCATGTGCCGTATCTGCCCACCACCAAGGGCACCATCAATGCTCAAACGCTGGCCGCCTGCAAGGAGGGCGTGCGGGTGCTCAACTTTGCGCGCGGTGAGCTGGTGGACAATGCCGCCATGCTGGCCGCACTGGAAAACGGCCATGTGGCAGTGTACTGCACGGATTTCCCCACCGAAGAGCTGCTGGGGGTGCCGGGCGTAGTGTGCACGCCGCATCTGGGCGCTTCCACGCCCGAGGCCGAGGATAACTGCGCCGTGATGGCCGCCGCCGAGATCAGCGACTATCTGAAAAACGGCAACATTGTACACAGCGTGAATATGCCCGAGGTTTCGCAGCCCCGCAGCGGCGGCAAGCGCGTGTGTGTGATCCACCGCAACGAGCCCGGCATGATCAGCTCCATCACCAACATCACCACCGAGGCCGGGCTGAACATTGAAAACATGGTGAACAAAAGCAAAAAGGAAATGGCCTACACCATGCTGGATGTGAGCGGCATGAACGCCGCCACCACGGCACAGATCATCGAAAAGCTGAATGCCGTGCCGCAGGTGATCCGCGTGCGCGTTCTGTAACGCGGCAAAACACACTTTTTGCGTGGGAAAAACACGAAAAACCCTAAAACCTCCCGGTAAAAGGCTTGACGGCCCTTTGCCGGGAGAATTTTTATTATCAGTTTTCCATAAAAATTTTTCAATGTATTTGGCGAAATTTCGCTATATTTGTAAACGGCGCTCCATATCGGATATTTTTTTGCTTGCAAGCGCTGCAGCGCTTTAGTATAATGTAATAAATTTGCGTGCGCCGGCTTTTGGCAAAGTGTGCGCAGAGAAAAAACAGACGAAGGGGCACGGTGCCATTCAGGGGGCAGAGTGCTCTGTCTGGAACAAGGAGAAAAAGCATGAAAGATCAATCCTTCAAGCCGTACATTCCTGCGGAAAAAGTTACGCCGGAAATGACGGCAACATCCATCATCATGGGCATTCTTTTGTCCGTGATCTTCGGCGCTGCCAACGCCTATCTGGGCCTGCGCGTCGGCATGACTGTTTCCGCTTCGATCCCGGCAGCAGTTATTTCTATGGGCGTTATCCGCGTTCTGATGAAAAAGAACTCCATTCTGGAAAGCAACATGGTGCAGACCATCGGCTCTGCCGGCGAATCCCTGGCCGCCGGTGCTATCTTCACGATGCCTGCTCTGTTCCTGTGGGCCAAGGATGGCCTGTGCGATAAGCCCGGCATCGTTGAGATCACTCTGATCGCTCTTTGCGGCGGTATCCTGGGCGTATTGTTCATGGTGCCCCTGCGCAACGCTCTGATCGTGAAAGAGCATGCGACCCTGCTGTACCCCGAAGGCACCGCCTGCGCCGAAGTGCTGCTGGCCGGTGAAGAAGGCGGTGCAAACGCTTCCACCGTGTTCTCCGGCATGGGCCTGGCTGCCGTTTTCAAGTTTATTGTAGACGGTCTGGGCGCTATCCCTGCCGACATTGCCGTGGTATTCAAGTCCTTCAAGGGCGCTCTGGGTGTCGAGGCTTACCCTGCTCTGCTGAGCGTGGGCTATATCGTTGGCCCCAAAACCGCTTCCTATATGTTCTCCGGCTCCATGATCGGCTGGATGGTCATTATCCCCCTGATCTGCCTGTTCGGCGAGAACATCTGGCTGTACCCCGCTGCAGCCGGTGTGACTGTGTCTGAGCTGTATGCTGCAGGCGGCGCAGGCGCTATCTGGAGCACCTATGTGAAGTACATCGGTGCCGGTGCCATTGCTACCGGCGGTATCATTTCGCTGATCAAGAGCCTGCCTCTGATCGTTTCCACCTTCCGTGATTCCATGAAGAGCCTGAAGGGCGGCAGCGCCGAGGGCACTGCCCGTACCGATAAGGATCTGCCCATGCCCCTGATCCTGGGCGGCATTCTGGCCATCATCCTGATCATCTGGCTGGCACCCGCTGTTCCCGTGACCCCCCTGGGCGCACTGCTGATCGTTATCTTCGGCTTCTTCTTCTCTACGGTTTCTGCCCGTATGGTCGGTATGGTCGGCAGCTCCAACAACCCCGTTTCCGGCATGACCATCGCCACCCTGCTGATCGCTACCATGGTGCTGAAGGCATCCGGTAAGGTGGGCATCGAGGGCATGATCGGCTCTATGGCCATCGCTTCCATCATCTGCATCTGCGCAGCCATTGCGGCAGATACCTCTCAGGACCTGAAAACCGGCTTCCTGCTGGGCGCAACCCCCATCAAGCAGCAGATCGGCGAATTGATCGGTGTTATCGCTTCCGGCCTGGCCATCGGCGGCGTTCTGTACCTGCTGGACAGCGCTTGGGGCTACGGCGGCACTGAAGTGCCCGCACCTCAGGCCAGCCTGATGAAAATGATCGTGGAAGGCATCATGGGCGACAACCTGCCCTGGAACCTGGTGTTCGTGGGCGTGTTCCTGGCCCTGACCTTTGAGATTCTGCGTGTGCCGGTAATGCCCTTCGCTATCGGCCTGTACCTGCCTGTTTACCTGACCACCACCATCATGATCGGCGGTGTGATCCGCGCTCTGATGGATGCCCGCAAGAATGTGGACGACAAAACCAAGGAAGAGCAGTCCACCAACGGCACTCTGTTCTGCGCCGGTATGATCGCAGGCGAAGGCCTTGTGGGCATTGTGCTGGCTATTCTGGCTGTGTTCGGCATCAGCACCAAGATCGCTTTGAATCTGGGCAACGTGGGCGGCGTTGTGCTGATGGCAGTCATGGTTGCCTGCATCCTGGTATTCTCTCTTAAGAAAAAGAAGAACTGATGAAAAAAAAGAAACCGAGCGTTAATTATCTGGATCTGATCCCCAAGCGTGCGGAACATCTGCAGTGTCATACCGACGAAGAAACCGGCCTGCTGGTTTTGGATGTGGAAAACACCGGATTGTTCAACACCATCGCACAAAAGGTGTTTCGCAAGCCGCGCATCACCCATGTGCATCTGGACGAAACCGGCAGCTTTCTGTGGCCGCTGATCGACGGCGAAAAAACCGTTGCCCAGCTGGCCGAATGCATGAAACAGCAGTTTGGCGAAAAAGCCGAGCCGCTGCTGCCGCGCATCGTGCGTTATTTCCAGATCGTTGAGTCGTATCACTTTATTCAGTTTCTGAACAAATAACCAAAACGGCGTTCACAGCCCCTGCAAAAGGGCGTGAACGCCGTTTTTCTGTGGCGGGCAGCTGCCCGGCCTCCAAGGGCTTAGTCCCGATAGCGCGCGATCAGATCCTCAAGCTCGCACAAAGCGTTTTCGGCGCTGCGGGTAAGGCGGCGGGTGGTGCGCTTGAGCTGGCGGGGCGAATGGCACAGGCAGTATGCGCTGGCCATTCCCAGCGCCGCGCCAAGCAGCAGGCCGGGCACAAGGCCCGAGGCAGAGCAATCTTTCATTTTTTTGACCCTCCTTTTTCAGATCAATATTAACTTTCCCCGGAATTTTTTTATTATTCATCTTTTTTTGTTTCCGCATTTATGATAGAATGTATCCGTATAGGTAGTGCTGCCGGAAGGCAAAAGACAAAAGCAGAGCGGAAGATCCACCGGGATTTTTTTGTGATCGTGCCTTCCGCGGGCAGCCAGTATAGAAAGAGGGAACCCGTTTATGATTTTTCCAACACCCAAAACCGTGCTTTGCATCCATGATTTTTCCGCTCTTGGACGCGCCGGATATTATGCCATTGCCCCTGTGCTGGCCGTGAGCGGCCTGCAGGCGGTGGCTGTGCCCACCGTGGTGCTTTCCAGCCATACGGGCGGCCTGGGCCAGCCCGCCGCCATGCGTGACGATGGCTACGGCGAAGCGGCGCTGCAGCAGTATCAGCAGCTGGGGATGCAGTTTGACTATATCTATTCCGGCTATCTGGCAAGCCCCGCACAGGCTGCGCTGGTGGAAAAGGCCCATGCCCTGTGGCCCGAGGCATACCTTGTGGTGGACCCGGTAATGGGTGATGGCGGCAAGCTGTATTCCGGCGTGGCCGACACCATGCCCGAGGCCATGCGCCGCCTGGCCGCTGCGGCCGATCTTGTTTTGCCCAACGCCACCGAGGCCGCCCTTTTGCTGGGCCGCCCCTATGCCGAACCGGCCGGGCCGGAGGATGCCAAGGCGCTTGCCGAGGCCGTGCAGCAGGCATTGGGCTGCAAAAACGCCGTAGTCACCGGAATGCCCATCGGGCGGTATCTGTACTGCGCAGGCGCAGGTGAGGAGGCCTTTGTGTGCCGCCAGCTGCACGCCGAGCGCAGCTTTCCCGGCACGGGCGATCTGTTCGGCGCGGTGCTGATCAGCCGCCTGTCCATGGGCAATGCCCTGAGCGCCGCCACCGAGGCCGCCGCCGCATTTGTGGCCGACTGCATCGCCAGCACCCCCGCCGATGCCGACACACGGCAGGGCGTTTGCTTTGAACCGCAGCTGTGGCATTTGGCTGCAAGATAAAAAAGAGGCTTATGAAAACACTGAACATTGTACTTCTGGAGCCGCGCATTCCGGAAAATGCCGGAAACATTGCGCGCACCTGCGCAGTGACTGGCGCACGGCTGCATTTGATCCGCCCGTTTGGCTTTGAGATCACAGACAAGCACTTAAAGCGCGCCGGGCTGGATTATTGGCATCTTCTGGATATCAGCTACTATGATGATCTGGAAGATTTTTACTCGAAAAACAGCGGCCCCTGCTTTTATTTCACCAGCAAGGGCCCCCGCCGCCACACCGAAGCGGAATACCCCGACAACTGCTATCTGTTTTTTGGCCGCGAGGATGCCGGCCTGCCCGAGGAGCTGCTGCTGAAAAACCAGCAAAGCTGTGTGCGCATGCCCATGCGGCAGGGGGTTCGCTGCCTGAATCTGAGCAACGCCGTGGCAGTGGGCGTTTACGAGGTGCTGCGCCAGTGGAACTTTGAAGATCTGGAATCCCAGGGTCAGTTGACCCGGTATACATGGAAAGAGAGTAATCAATGAGTAAAATTGCGATTTTAACGGACTCCAGCGCCGACCTGACCCCCGAGCAGGCCAGCCGGTACGGCATTGATGTGCTGACTTTTGTGATGACGCTGGACGGCAAGGACTATAAAACCAACGAAAACTGCACCGTGGAGGAATTTTACGATATTCTCCGCCAGGGGCAGGGGGTGCCCAGCACGGCCGCCATCACCCCCATTCAGTTCTGCGAGCAGTTCTGCAAATATGTAGACGAAGACTACACGGATGTTTTGTATGTTTCCATCTGCAAAAGCGGCAGCAGCACCTTTAACAACGCCGTGATGGGCCAGCGTATGCTGGCCGATGAGCGCCCCGGCAACACGCTGCGCATTCATATTGTAGACAGCCGCACCTACAGCATGGTGTTCGGCTGGCATTTGCTGGAGGCCGCCCGCAAAATTCGCAACGGCGCCGAGCTGGCCCCCATCATTCGTGAGCTGGAGGACAAGCTGGACCGCAGCGAGGTGGCGCTGGCAGCCTTCAGCCTGAAGCAGATGAAAAAGAGCGGCCGCATTTCGGCAGCTGCCGCCTTTGCAGGCGAGCTGCTGGGCCTGCGCCCCATCATTCAGCTGAACTTCGGCGTGAGCAAGGTGGTGGGCAAGGTGCGCGGCAACGATGCCGTGCCCGCTGCCATGATCAAGCATGTGCTGAGCCGTGTGGACGATGTGAGCGAAATGCCGTATCAGATCGGCTATACCGACTGCGAGGAGGCCGCTAAGGAGCTGGCCAAGCAGTGCAAAAAGGCCTTTGGCCATGCGCCTGAAAACTTTTTCCATCTGGGCGGCGTGGTAAGCTGCAACACCGGCCCCGATGCCCTGGCCCTTGCTTATTTAAACGCGGCACACAAGGAATAAGCCGCTTTTCCCTGTAACACCTGCAAAGCCGCAGCAGGGCAGCAGCTATAATTGCTTGCAAAATGCGGCAAAGTGTGTTACCATACAAGAATCAGCGAGAAATGCAAAACAGCAAAACGCTTTGACGGAGAAAGTAAGCGCTGCGCAGCCAGCAAAGAGAGAGCCCTCACCGGCTGAAAGGGGCTTCACGGCACCGGCGCCCAAGTTCGCTCCCGAGCGGTTTCTGCCAACGGCTTTTCGGCCCAGTAGTGGAAAACGGCCCCCGCCCCGTTACAGGCGCAAGAGCGTTGCCGCCCGGCCCTTTGGCTGAGTGCGGCAAAATCCGGGTGGTACCGCGGAGTTTGCAAAAAAGTGATTGCAAGGCTTCGTCCCAGTAAACTGGGGCGAGGCCTTTTTTATTTGAAAAAATAAAGACAAAGCCCCTGCTTTTCCCGCCAATTTCTGGAAGGAGCAAGAATTATGCAGAATGTGATCAACGAACTTTCCGCCAAGGTAGAGCAAAGCCTTGCCGCTGTGAACAGCAGCGAAACGCTTTCGACCTTTTGGCAGGAATACCTGAGCAAAAACGGCAAGGTGACCGGCCTTATGAAAGAGCTGCGCAATGTGCCTGCCGCCGAGCGCCCCGCCGCCGGTAAGATCATCAACGAGTTCAAGCAGCAGGTGCAGGCCAAGTATGACGAGGCCGCCCAAAAGGTGAGCCGCGCCGAAATGGACGCCCGCAACGCCGCCGAAACGGTGGACATCACCATGCCTGCCAAAATTCGCCCGCAGGGCGCGCTGCACCCCATCACGCTGGTGAAAAACCAGATCATCGATGCCTTTGCAGGCATGGGCTTTCAGGTGTTCGATGCCCCTGAGATCGACGATGACGACCACAACTTCACCCGCCTGAATGTGCCCAAGGATCACCCCGCCCGGGATATGCAGGATACTTTTTATCTGACCGAGGATCTTTTGCTGCGCACCCAGACCTCCAACGGCCAGATCCGCACCATGGACCGGGTGAAGCCCCCCATCAAGGTGCTGATCCCCGGCCGCGTGTTCCGCAGCGACTCGGATGCCACCCACAGCCCCATGTTCCACCAGATGGAGGGCCTTGTGGTGGATAAGGGCATTACCCTGTGCGATCTGCAGGGTATGCTGAACGAGCTGGTGAAGCAGCTGTTTGGCAACGGCACCCGCACCCGCCTGCGCCCCAGCTATTTTCCGTTCACCGAGCCCAGCGTGGAAGTGGATGTAAGCTGCTTTGAATGCGGCGGCTGCGGCTGCAGCCTGTGCAAGGGCACCGGCTGGATCGAGGTGCTGGGCGGCGGCGTGGTAAACCGCCGTGTGCTGGAAAACTGCAATATTGACCCCGATGAATACTCCGGCTTTGCTTTTGGCATTGGCATTGAGCGTATCGCCATGCTGAAGTACGGCATCAACAATATGGGCCTGCTGTTTGAGAACGATCTGCGCTTCCTCAAGCAGTTCCAAGAGTAAGCGAAAGGAGAGAAGCGACCATGAAAATTCCATTCAGTTGGCTGAAAGAATATGTAGAGATCGATATCACCCCCGAGCAGCTGGAAGAAAAGCTGTTTTCCTGCGGCTTTGAAGTAGAAGAGCTGATCTATCTGGGCAAGGATATCACCGGTGTTGTGGTGGGCGAAGTGAAGGAGTGCGAGCCCATTCCCGAAACCCACCTGCACGTGTGCAAGGTGGATGCCGGCACGGGCGAATTGCTGCAGATCTGCTGCGGCGCAGACAATGTGTGCGTTGGCAAAAAGTTCCCCGTGGCGCTGGACGGTGCAACCGTGTATGCCACTGCGAAAGACCACAAAACCGTAGAGGGCGTGGCCAAGATCAAAAAGGGCAAGCTGCGCGGCTATGAAAGCTGCGGCATGCTGTGTTCGGGCACCGAGCTGGGCGTGAACGACGATCTGTTCCCCGGCGGCGACTATAACGGCCTGCTGGTGCTGCCCGATGATGCCGTGATCGGCGCCGATATTCGCCCCATTGTGGGATTGGACGATTATATTTTCGATATTTCCATCACGGCCAACCGCCCCGACTGCCAAAGCGTTCTGGGCATTGCGCGTGAGGTGGCTGCTCTGCTGAATAAGCCCCTGAAAATGCCCGCCACCGATTACACCTGCACCGCCCAGGGCGATGACCGCATCAGCGTAAAGGTGGAAGCCCCCGATGTGTGCCCGCGCTATCTGGCCCATTATGTGCGCAACATTCGCCCCGCCCAGAGCCCCCGCTGGCTCAAGCGCCATCTGGCACTGTGCGGGCTGCGCAGCATCACCAACATTGTGGATATCACCAACCACACCCTGCTGGAGATCGGCCAGCCCATGCACGCCTTTGACCTTGATAAGGTCAAGGACCGCAGCATCATTGTGCGCCGTGCCAAAAACGGCGAAAAGATCACCACGCTGGACGAAAAAGAGTTTACGCTGGGCGAAAACAATCTGGTGATCTGCGATGCCGAAAAGCCCGTGTGCATTGCGGGCGTAATGGGCGGGCTGAACAGCGGCATTGCCGACGATTCCACCGAGCTGCTGTTTGAGTGCGCCACCTTTGCCCGGGATTCTGTGCGCAAAACCAGCCGTGCGCTGGGCCAGGTGAGCGATTCCAGCGCCCGCTACGAAAAGGGCGTGGACCAATACAGCACCGAGCTGGGCCTCAAGCGCGCACTGCACCTGATTCAGCAGCTGGACTGCGGCGATATCACCCCCACCTGCTTTGACTGCGATGCTCACCCCGAAAGCCACGCCCGCAAGATCGTTACGGTCACCCCTGAGCAGATCGACGCCGTGCTGGGCATTCAGGTGCCCCGCGAGGTGATGAAGGATATTCTGAAGCGCCTGGATTTTGCCGTGGAGGATAACGGCGGCGTTTGGAGCGTAAGCGTGCCCCGCTACCGCGACGATGTGGAGGGCTTCCCGGATCTGGCCGAAGAGGTGATCCGTGAGTATGGCTATGACCACATTGTGCCCACTTTCTTAAAGAATGCCTGCGTGACCAACGGCGGGCTGAACCACGAGCAGAAAACCGAAATGAAGATGAAGCGCCTGCTGGCCGGGCAGGGCTTTTACGAAGCCAGCACCCTGGCCTTCTATTCGGTGGCCGAGCTGGATCGGATGCATTTTGCCGCCGACGCCCCCGAGCGCCGCGCCATTCGCATTATGAACCCCATCAGCGAAAATCTTTCCATCATGCGCACTGTGCTGGCACCCAGCATGCTGAATGTGATCGTGGACAACCTGAAAAAGGGCAACGCACAGGGCCGCCTGTTTGAGCTTTCCAAGGTGTATCTGCCCAAGAGCCTGCCCCTTACCGAGCAGCCCGACGAACACATGACTCTGGCCCTGGGCGCTTTTGGCCCCGAGGAGGACTTCTTTACGGTGAAGGGCGCAGTGGAAGCCATTGCCGCCGCCTTTGACATTACCTTCAGCTATCAGCGCGCCAATGTGTGCTGGCTGCACCCGGGCATCAGTGCCGAGGTGTGGTGCCAGGGCAAAAAGGTGGGCGTGTTCGGCAAGCTGGCCAACGAGGTCACCGCTGAGCTGAAGATCGCCAAGGACGAAAAGGACAGCCAGAACATCTATCTGGCCGAGCTGGACTATGCCGCTTTGGCCGAGATCTTCCCCAAGGATTACCGCTATAAGCCTTTGAGCCAGTATAGCGCCGTAAAGCGCGATCTGGCCCTGGTGTGCCAGGAAAGCATCACCTGCGGCGATCTGGAGCAGACCATTCGCAAGGCCAGCAGTCTGGTGAGCGATGTGGCGCTGTTTGATGTGTACCGCGGCAAGAATCTGGGCGAGGGCAAAAAGAGTATGGCCTTCAGCCTGACCCTTTCCGACCCCGAAAAAGAGCTGCCCGCCGATCAGGTGGACCGCGCCATCAACAAGATCCTGAAGGATCTGAAATTCAAACTGGGTGTGGAAATGCGCTGATCCTGCGCACACCCTGCAAAGCCCCGCCCCGGTGCGGGGCTTTGCCTGCTTTACAGGAGGAGCTTTATGCCAGAAGGTTACACCCATGTGCGCACGGCGCAGCACGCCGCCCAGCTGGCCGGATACACCCCCGCCAGCCCGCAGGCCTTTGCCACCGGCGCCAACGGGCCGGATATCCTGTTTGTTTACCAGCTTTGGAAGCCCAAGGCCCGCCGCACGCCGGACCTGCCCACGCTGGGCAATATTATGCACCGCGATAAAACCGGCGCATTTGTGCTGGATCTGGTGCAAAACGCCGCCACCCCCGCACAAAAGGACTATGCGCTGGGATTCCTTACCCACTATGCGGCGGATTCCACGGTGCATCCCTATGTGTATGCCTGCATGGCGCAGGGGGCGCCCTATCACTGCCACGGCGGCCACGGCTATTTTGAGATCGCGCTGGATTCCTGGCTGCACCAGCAGGACTGGGGCACCCCCCGGGTGGACCCGCAGCACGCCAACCCCAAGCTGACCGGCGCAGCCCGCGCCGAAAGCTTTACGCTGCTGCAGGCAAGCCTTGCGCGGGTGTATGGCTGCCAGGTGCCGCTGCTGGCCATTTCGGATGCGTTTGAGCTGATGCGCCTTGTGCGCGTGGTCACCCCCAGCCGCACCCCGCTGCATCTGCGGCGGGCGCTGTTCTGGCTGGCCGAGCCCTTGCTGGGCGGGCGCGGATTCATCACCGGGCATTGCAGCCCGGCGCGCCTGAAGGGCCTTGGCGAAAAGGATGCTGTAAAGCTGCCGCGCCCGTGGCGGGATTCCTTCAGCGGCCGGGAGTATGACGAGGACATCCCCATGCTGCTGAGCCGCGCCGAGCATACGGCGGCGGCATACATCACCGCGGCGCTGCGCTATTGGCAGGGGCAGATCACCCTGCAGCAGCTGGGGGCGGTGCTGGGCAGCAAAAGCTACTCCACCGGCATGGAAACCGGCCCCGAACCCATCGAATGCACCGCAAACGCCTGATGCACAAAATAATAAAGGCAAAACCGCATAATTCTAAGTGCCGATGCAGCGAGCGAGAAGTGCAAGCTGCTAAGCAAAAAGCGCAGATAATACTTTGTGTATTATCGAGCATTTTTCGGGCGCAGATTGTGCTTCGCAGCCGCGGCAGCGGTGCTTAAGCCGTCAGGTGGGAATTGTGCGGTGTTGCCTAAAGGCTTTGGCCGCTCTGCCCATTTTTTGGGCAGGGCGGCTTTTTGCGTGCCGCAAAAAGTGCGGGGCCCGGTGGGCGTAAACCGGCAAAAACGGCGGGCGATACACCGTGCTATGAGATGGGCGCAAAAGGCAGCGTTTTCGCTATGAGATGCTGCGCACCCGGCGGGCCGGGCCTCCTTGGTCTGCTATCCGGGGGCGTTTTGGCGGCGGGCCCTAAGGGCTGTTTCACGGTTTTCTGCTGGTTTTTGCTCTCGTTCTGCTTTTTCTGCGCCGTATAAACGATGATTTTTGCCTGTAATGCCGGGTGTGCGCGGGATCTTGCATAGATATGCAGGCATACGATACTTGCAGGAGCAGGCTATGATTTAGAGCAGTTTTTAAGGCTAAACTATGAGAAGAAAGCCTTATCTAAAAAATAACAATGTAAAATAAGCATGAATGCTCATTTAAATTACACCAAAATAACATTAACAAAATAATAAAAAAATATAACTTATAGCTAAGAGAAAAGTAACTTTAGAAAACTGAAATCATAGTGAAGTCATAGTTTGGTATGCTATACTGAGATCACAAAAAAAGTGAAGGAGCAGTTTTTGCAAACAGGGCGTTCCGCCTGTTGCTGCGGAAAGGAGGTTTCCTCCGATGATAACCAACCGAACCATGCCAAGCAGTGTCAATGTATTCCAAGTCACCGTGCGGCGTGGCATTGCAGACGGCTCGCTGCAAGGCTGTGTGAAAAGCCATTCTCTGGGGCTGCAGGCACAGTTCAGCAGCCTTTCCCGCATGGTGATCCTGATAGAAGAATGGTTGGATTTCGCCGTGCCGGTGCCGCCCTGCAAGCCGGACGCCGCCGAAGCGGCCGATTTTGAGATCGAGATCCTGTTCCGCCAAAATTGCAGCTGGCAGGGGGTTCTGCGCAGCCTGCACACCGGGCAGGAAGCCGTGTTTCGCAGCGTGCTGGAGCTGCTGATGCAAATGGAGGCAGCGCTGGCATAAAAACCCGTTCGCAGCCCAGATGCTGGGCTTAAGGCAGCCGCAAAAGTTCCCATACACATGAACCGTGTTTCGGATCATGCGCTGCGGCCTTAAAAATACAAAAAGAAGGAGGACAACACTATGAAAAAGAGATTTCTGGCCATGGCACTTTGCCTTGCCATGACACTTTCTCTGTTTCCTACGGGTGCGTTTGCAAACCCCGAAAACAAGCCCGCTGCACCGAGCAGTGAAGCTGTAGCTGAACTTGTACAGGAACAGCAAACCGAAGCACTGCCCGAAGCAGCAGCGGAAACGGAGGAAGCCGAAAACGAGGCCCCCGCAGTGCCTGTAACGGCTGAAGCAGAAATTGCTGCCGAAGCCGAAAAGGCTGATGCCGAGCCCACCACGGAGGCCGAAAAGGCAGGTGGTGAAGCCCTCGCAGAGCCCGAAAAGGCCGAAAGCGAGGCTTCTGGTGAGCCCGCAAAGGCTGACAGTGAAGCCCCCGCAGAGCCTGAAAAGGCCGAAAGCGAGGCTTCCAGTGAGCCCGCAAAGGCTGACAGCGAACCCGTGGAGTCCGAAGCTGAAACGGCCGAGGAACCCGCGGAAGAAAACAGCGGGTCGAAATGGGACGCCTTAAAAAATTCGATCGCCAATTTGTTTGGCGGCGGAGCCGAGCCCGCCAGCATCCATCCCAGCCTTACGGTGGATACCTATGTGTTCCGTGTGTATGGTGAAGAGCAGACGGATTGGACCCAGAGAGTTGCCGCAGGCGATACGCTGAAAATTCCCGGAACGCCCAAACCCAAAGACGGCTATGTTTTTGAGGGCTGGTTCCATGGGGAGACCGAGGTAAAAGGCGGCCAAATCGAAAGCGTTTCCGACGACACTGTGTATGTGGATGCCAAATTCAAGCCAGCCAGCAGCTATGTGTACTTTATGGACGCCGAAGGCAAAACCGTGATGTACACCGCGCAGGGCAATAAAGGCGATACCGTGAAACCAGAGGATATCTCCACGGCAGAGGCAAAGGTTCGCCTGACTCTCGGAAGCGAACAGTCCGTGCAGGGCTGGAGCGAAACGAAGGGCGACAGCACCCCGCTGGCAAACATTGTGTTTGCCGAAGGCACCCGCACGCTGCATCCCGTGGTGAAAACCGGCTATTGGGTCACCTTTAATTCTGACGGCGGCAGCTACATTGCCCCGCAGTTTAGCAATGCCGGCGTAGCGCTGGATCTTTCGCGGTTTAAGCCCACCCGGGCAGGCTATGACTTTGACGGTTGGTATCTGGATGGGAAGCTGGTCACTTCTGTTTCCGGGGAAGCCACCGTTACGGCACACTGGCAGGCCCAAACCGCCCAGTACACCGTGATCTACTGGCAGGAAAACGCCGACGATGATGGGTATTCGTTTAAAGAGTCCGAAACCAAAACCGGCACGGCAGGCACAAAAGCCGAGCCCAGCCAAAAGTCCTATGATGGCTTTACGCCGAATACGGATATCGAAACCAAAACCATCGCAGGCGATGGCTCTACCATTTTGAATGTGTATTACATGCGAAATGAGTATGAGGTGAACTTCTACAATGTTATTTGCAATAAAGAAGGACATACGCACGATCAGCGGTGCTATGGCATATTTGGATGGTTAGTGTGCGGGAAGAAAGAACACACTCATACGAATGACTGCCTGAAGCTGGTGCATTCCATCAAAGCAAAGATGGATGCAAACATTTCGGGTAAATGGCCCGGCGGCACATGGAGTGTCAACGCCAATGTGTCCGATGGTCCGTGGCAGGCATATATTGACACGATGCCCATGGACGGCAAAAACTTTTATGGCCCCAAAACAGGAGAATCCGTATCGAAGGCGAAATACTACTTAGAGGCTTTGCCCGGCGATACGAACACGGTGGAATACAAAGGCAAAAAGTATAAGCTGGATCACACCGACACCGCTGTGGGCGGAAGCCTTTATGTTACACAGGAAGACAAATACGATATTCAGGGCTTTGTCTATAAATACGGCCCGAATAACGGAAGCGCCTATAATGGTGCTAAGTTCTACTACGATCGCTGGGAATACGAAATCAAGTTTGTAAATGGCGATACAACAGTAGAAACAAAGAAGTTTAAATATCAGTATCCGATTGGCAGCGCAGACTACACCCCCAGCCGACCGATGAATGTTAATGAAAACTTCGTCTTTGCAGGCTGGTACGAAGATGAACAGCTTGCAGGCGGCAAGTTTGAGTTTGCAGGCAAAACCATGCCCGCCAACAACATTACCCTGTATGCAAAATGGGCAGCCCCGCAGATCACCGTGACCATTCCCCAAAAGGATGGCCCCGACCGGACGATCACGGTGCCTTACGGCAGCAAGCTGGAAGATTCCGCCGATTGGAAGAAGCTGGCAGCAGAGCTGCACCCGGATGCATGGATGAACGGCGACAAGATCTTCAACCTGAACACCGAGCTGTATGAAGATATCACCCTGACGCCCTATTATAAAAACGATGCCACCCCGTGTACGATCACTTATAATGAAAACGGCACAGAATGGATGGATTCCACAAAGTATGCAAAGGACGGCAAGGCGACCATTCTCAACCCGAAGCACAGCGAAGGCTTGAAGTTCCAGTATTGGGAAATGGGCGACAAGCAGCTTCTGCCCGGCCAATCCATCAACGTAACGGGTAATGTAACGCTGAAGGCTGTGTACGACGAACCGCCGAAAGATAACCTGACGCTGACTTATCACAACGGCGATAAAACCGACGATAAAACCCATGTGATCCCCAATCTGCCCGCCAACAGTGAGCAGTTCGCGAAAGACCCGAAGTCTTTGGGCACGGACTTTAATGCCCCCCCGGGCAAAAAGTTTGCAGGCTGGGCCACCGCGGTAAACGGCGAAGCAAAATATGGAATAGACGCTAAATTCTACATCACCAAAGATGGCAACAACGATCTGTACGCCGTTTGGGAGAATCTGCCCGATATCCGTGACGAGAGCGTGGCAACCATTGATTCGCCTAATGATGTCCCCTATGACGGCAATCCGCATCAGTGGGGGCCGACTGTAACTAAAGCAGGCACACAGAAAACCCTCAAAAAAGATACCGACTACACGGTATCCTACAGCACCGACGATTTCACCAATGTTACGGGCACGATCACGGTTACCATCACCGGTAAGGGCAACTACACCGGCACCGTGGAGAGAACCTATCAGATCACCAAACGCACCGTTACTTTGACTTCCGAAACTGCCAGCAAGCCTTATGACGGCACACCGCTCACAAGGCCCGTTGTTGCCGTAGGCGGTGACGGCTTTGTAACAGGCGAAGTGACTGACATCAAGGCCAACGGCTCGGTGACCTATGTGTCTGAAGGCGAAGTGACCAATACGATCACTTACACCGAAGGTGCAAACTTCAAGGAAAGCAACTACGATATCACCAAGACCGAAGGCAAACTGAGCATTACCGGCAAGAGCATTATCCCTACGGATGAAAACGGCATGACTGTAACGCCCCCGGCCAATGTTAAGTACAGCGGCAGCGAGCAGAAAGAAAAGCCCACCGTGATGGATCACGCAAAGCAGCTTGCCGAAGGCACTGACTACACCCTCGACTACACGGGCAATACCATCAACGCCGGCACGGTAACCGTTACCATCACCGGCATCGGCAACTATACCGGCAGCACGAGCGTGGAATATCAGATCCTGAAGCGTTCTGTCACCCTGACTTCCGAAAGCGGAAGCAAGCCTTATGACGGCACTGCGCTCACAAAGCCCGATGTTACCGTAGGCGGTGACAAGTTTGTAGAAGGCGAAGTGACCGAAATCAAAGCCACCGGCTCGGTGACTACCGTGGCCGAAGGCCAAGTGACCAATAAGATCACTTTCACTCCCGGCGAGAAATTCAAGGTAGGCAACTACGCAATCGAAATGGCCGAAGGCAAACTGAGCATCACCGGCCAGTCCATTGTGCCTGACCCCGACAACCCCGATTCCTACAAGGGCATCACCATCAGCGACCCCACGGATGCCCTCTACGACGGTAACCCGCATAAGTGGACACCCGAAGTAAAGGATAAGAACGGCAAGGCACTTACCGAAAACACCGACTACACCGTTGCATACAACATCACCCAAAAGGCAACCCCCAACTACCGCGATTACACGGATGTATGCACCATCGATGTTACCATCACCGGCAAGGGCAACTACACCGGCAGCGTAACCAAGACTTATCACATTACCCCGCGCAAGGTTACTTTGACTTCCGAAACCGCCAGCAAGCCTTATGACGGTACCCCGCTCACAAAGCCCAATGTCACCGTAACCGGTGACGGTTTTGTAGCAGGCGAAGCCCACGAGATCCTGGCCCATGGCACGGTGACCGAAGTGAAGGACAGCCCGGTGGTCAACAAGATCAGCTACAAGGCTACCGAAAACTATAAGGGCGATAACTACATCGTCACTTATGAGTGCGGCAAACTGAGCATCACCGGCCAGTCCATTGTGCCTGACCCGGATAAGCCCGAAACTTATAAGGGCATCACCATCAGCGACCCCACGGATGTCACCTATGACGGCAAGGAGCATAAGTGGGCACCCGAAGTAAAGGATAAAGAGGGCAAGGCGCTTACCAAAAACACCGATTACGCAGTATCTTACGATAAGGACGATTTCACCAATGTGGGTACGATCAAGGTTACCATCACCGGTATCGGCAACTACACCGGCAAGGTGGAAAAATCCTATAAGATCCTTCCCGCAACCCTCACAGTTACCACCAACTCGGCCGAAAAGACCCACGATGGCAACCGGCTGACCGCAGACGGCACGATCAAGGGCTTTGTGAACGGTGAAACCGCAACCTTTATGATCACCGGCAGCCAGACGGATGTCGGCAGCAGCACCAATACTTATAAGATCGAGTGGAACGGCACGGCCAAGCAGAGCAACTACACCGTAGTAGAAAATCTCGGCACCCTCAAGGTCAACGAGCGCTCGGGCGGTGGCGGCGGCAGCCACAACCCCAAGCCGAATCCTGAGGATGAGCCCACGCCCGCACCGGCACGGCGCATTACCCCGGCGGCAAGGGCCACGGCCACCCCCGCACCCACAGCAAAACCCACCGAAACCAAGCAGCCCGAGCCCGAGCCCGAAGTGATCGAAGATGAGGAAACGCCCCTGGCACCCATGCCCACCGGCGCATGGGCACTGGTGAACCTGATTTTGATGCTGCTCACGGTGCTGGCCTCGCTGCTGCTTCTGATCGGCTATCTGGGCAAAAAGAAGCACACCGAACGGGATGAGTACGGCAACAAGCGCATCGACTACACCCGCAACAAGAAGGGCTTCTGGCGAGTTGCAAGCCTGATCCCTGCCGTCGCTGCAGTGATCGCGTTTGTCCTCACCGAAAACATGAAGCTGCCCATGATCATGGTGGACCGCTGGACTCTGCTGATGGCAGTCATCGCAGTGCTGCAGCTCATCGTGGCAGTCATGAGCAAAAAACAGAAAGAGTCGCAGGACGATGAGGACGAGGCCAACGCCTGATGCATCCAACCCGCGGCCCGCAAACACACCAACCCGTTAACCCTATGATAAAGCCTTAGGGGTGGGCGCTTCGTTCCGGGCGCTCACCCCCAAGGGAACCGCAATTTCCGGCCCGGCCGGGCGTTCGGAGAAATTCCGAATTTTGCCCGGCCGGGCAGTTTTTTTGAATTAGGAGTTGAGAATTAGAAGTTAGGAAGAGCATTGCATTGCAAGCCCACGCAAAAACGCCCCCAACCTTTCCTATTATATAGTAGGGTGCGGGGTCCCGCTCCGCCCGCCCTTGCCGGGCCTGCTGGCCCCAAAAATATTCCCCCGCACCGTTGGCGGGCCTGCCATGCAGGCCCCTACAAGCAAAAGGCAAGGCTTGCGTAAAAAATATCGCTATTTCAAAATTTCATCGTAGGGGCGAGCATTGCTCGCCCGCCCTTGCCGGGCCTGCAAGCTCGAAAATCCACCCCCGCACCGTTGGCGGGCCTGCGGTGCAGGCCCCTACAAGCAAAAAGCATGGCTTGCGTAAAAAAATATCGCTATTTCAAAATTTCATCGTAGGGGCGAGCATTGCTCGCCCGCTAAAGCCCTGTGCTGCCGCAAGGCCCCTCGGGTGGAGCAGAGCCCCACCCCTACCATGCACCGCAAGAGAATGCGTGAAATTTTTATCGTTATTTCGCAATTTCACCGTAGGGGCGGGGCTTGGCTCCGCCCGCCCTTGCCGAACCCGCAAACCCGAAAATCCACCCCCCGCACCATTAGCGGGCCTGCGGTGCAGGCCCCTACAAGCAAAAAGCAAAGCTTGCGTAAAAAAATATCGCCATTTCAAAATTTCATCGTAGGGGCGGGGCTTGGCTCCGCCCGGGTTTGCCGAACGCTGGCTCCTGCGTTTCGCCCCGCACCCACACCGAACACCCCCGCCCTTGCCGCACCCACAACCCCGAAAATATACCCCCGCACCGTTGGCGGGCCTGCCATGCAGGCCCCTACAAGCAAAAGGCATGGCTTGCGTAAAAAAATGTCGCTATTTCAAAATTTCATCGTAGGGGCGAGCATTGCTCGCCCGCTAAAGCCCTGTGCTGCCGCAAGCCCCCCGGGTGGAGCAGAGCCCCACCCCTACCATGCACCGCGAGAGAGTGCGCTTAAATTTTATCGCTATCTCGCAATTTCGCCGTAGGGGCGGGGCCCCGCTCCGCCTGCCCTTGCCGGGCCTGCAAACCCGAAAATCCACCCCCCGCACCGTTGGCGAGCCTGCCATGCAGGCCCCTACAAGCAAAAGGCATGGCTTGCGTAAAAAATATCGCTATTTCAAAATTTCATCGTAGGGGCGAGCATTGCTCGCCCGGGTTTGCCGAGTGCTGGCCCTTGCGTTTTGCCCGCTTGCCCTCCCATAAATCCCGTGCTGCGCTTTTTATTTGGCAATGTTCGCAGCGCCACACATTGCGGTGTGATCTCGCCTGAAAGCAAGCCTAAATAAATTTATTTATCGAAGAAACGCAAAAAGTAACTTTAGAAATCCGAAATCATAGCCAACTCATAGCGCTGTATGATATACTGTACACGCGAAGCCTTAAATGCCACGCAAAAAACCGTGCATTACAGCGTGCGGACTGTTGACCCAACGGAAAACAACGATGGCATAACTGATTTTGGAAAACCCCGCAAGGGTTGAAGGAAATCCCCAAAAGGAGGAAACACTATGAAAAAGAGAATTCTGGCCATGGCGCTCACCGCTGCCATGATGCTTTCTCTGTTCCCCGCCAGTGTGTTTGCTTTGCCCGAAAGCCAGCCCACGGCCTCGAGCAGTGAAATTGTTGCCCAGCTGAATGAATCCGCTTCCGGCGATTCGCAGCCCGCAGCATCAGAAAAAACCAATAGCGAACCCACCGCGGCATCCGAAAAGGCTGCAAGCTCTGAGGCAACCAGCTCTGAGGCAACCAGCTCTGAGGCTGCAAGCTCCGAGGCCGTAAGCTCTGAGGCTGCAAGCTCTGAGGCTGTAAGCTCCGAGCCTGCCAGCTCCGAGCCTGCACAGGCCGAAGGCGATATTTCGGTGGCATCGGAAAATGGCGAACGAAAGCTGAATTTCTGGCCGTTTTGCCCTCCGGGCCAGTGGGTATATGTTTATACCAAGGTAACCGGCAACACAGCTGGGCTTGTTTTGAACAGCGATGGCTACTACACTTTGGGCAAAGTGTGGGTGGAAGGAATGCCCAGCCCTAAAAAAGACTTAACCGGCCAAGATTATAAAAATGCGCTGAATAAGGTTAAAGCCGCACTGGGCGGTATTGAAAGATACAAAGATAACACCTCTATCGCTTTGAAAGATGTTGTCTTTGATGAGAAATCGTTGATCAGAGAGCCGATCGGTGCAGCAGACTATGTAGAAAAAGGCTACACTTGGCATCTGGACGGCAAGCTGGATGTAAAGTTCTACGGCACAGTCACATTCAAGCATGTGGATCAAGATACCGGTAAAGAATTTGCGAAGCAAACATCGGATGGAACACTGTATCCGGCAGGTACGAACCTTCAGTTTGGCAAGGCCAATGCAATTCCGGATGCAGCTGAGAAATATGGCTATGAGTATGTCGTTGTAGACCCGACAAGCTATACCGTACAGGGCCAGACCAACAAAGAAATCACGGTCAAGTATAAAAAGGTGATGACCGATGTTTCCTACACGGTCGAATACTACAAAGACAATGTTCAGCAGACGGCCGACACCGTAACGATTAGCAGCAAGGTATGGGTAAAGGATAAGCAGGAGATCGCAATCGATGCATCGGCTGCCCCCTCGGCTACTCGTTACGATGGCTATGAGCTGGAAAAGGTGGAGCCTGCATATCCCACCGCCGGTACCATGGTTCCCAACGGCACGGTTTACAAGGCATATTATAAAAAAGTGCTCACGCAGCTGAACACTTTGAAGGTTGAGGATATTGACCCCATCCTTTACGACGGTCAGGAGCATAAGTGTGTGCCCACTGTGACCGACGGCAACGGCAACGCTCTTGAAAAAGACAAAGATTATACTGTAACCTATAGCTTTAACACGACTATTGATGAATCGAACTTCAAAGAGTTTACCGATGTAAGCGCGATCACGGTTACCATCAAAGGCATGGGCGACTATACCGGTGAAGTGAAGAAAACCTATCAGATCACCCCGCGTGAAGTTGTTTTGGTTTCTCGCGGTGCCACCAAGGTGTATGATGGCACACCGCTCACAAAGCCCGGAGTTGAAGTGCTTGGCGACGGCTTTGTAGACGGCGAAATCAACAAGGATACACTCAAGGCGAACGGCACCATCACCGAGGTAGGCCATGTGGATAACGGGATTACCTACAACGCCGTGCAAAACAGCAATTTTAAAACAGCAAACTACACGATCACCTATGCTTTGGGCGAACTCAGAGTGGTTGCACAGAGCATTGATCCGGAAAGCCCCAATCATTATAAAGGCATTCAGATCACTCCTGAACCCAGCAATAGCCTTTACGACGGCCAGGAGCATAAGTGGGTGCCCACTGTGACCGACCGCGACGGCAAAACTCTTACGGCGGGCACGGACTACGATGTGGCGTACGATTGCACTTCCAATGTGGCACCGTATCACGAGTACATCGATGTGGGTGACATCAAAGTCACCATCACCGGCAAGGGCAGCTACACCGGCAAGGTGGAATACACCTACAGCATCACCCCGCGTGAGGTTATTTTGCTTTCTCGCGGTGCCACAAAGGTGTATGACGGTACACCGCTCACCGCACCGTATGATGTTCCCCTTGGCAACGAAGGCTTTGTGAAAGGCGAAGTAAGCAGAATCTGGACAGATGCCAAAGTTACCAATGTGAGCGATGGCGAAGTGCCGAACGAAGTTTTCTTCACGGAAGCCACGAAAGAACAGCTCAATGGACAGAACCCCTTTAACTTGAAAAACTACGATATTCAGCGCGTGACTGGCACACTGAGCATCACCCCCGTTAAGGATATCGTTGTGACCATCACCGCACCCAACGCTGAGCACACCTATGATGGCACTGCCAAATACTTGGACGGCTTCACGGTGACGAGCATCAGCAATCCCACGCTGTACAAACAGGAATATTTCAAGTTTACGGGCCTTGATACGCAGGATGCACACGCAGAGGGCATCAACGCCGGTACCTATAAGATGAAGCTGGCACCCAAGCATTTTGAAAACACCAACACGAACTTTGAAAATGTGACCTTCAAGATCGATGGCGGCACCCTGACCATCAATCCCGCAACCCTGACCATCACCACCAAATCGGCCAGCAAAACCTATGATGGCAGCGATCTGACGGAGCCAAACGGCTACAGCATCGCTGGCCTTGTGAAGGGCGAAACCGTAAACTTCAGCATCACCGGCCGCCAAAAGGAAGTTGGCAGCAGCGATAATACCTATGTGATTGACTGGAACCAGAGCACTGCCAAGAAAGGCAACTACACCATCGTAAATAAGCTTGGCAAGCTGACTGTCGAAGCCCGCTCCGGCGGCAGCAGCTCTGGCGGCAGCAGCTCCGGCGGCGGCAGCTCCACCCCCACCCCCGCACCCG
>ERZ1034901.545-NODE-545-length-29349-cov-29.063085_pt1 | contig 29349 bp, 28 predicted proteins | sample MGYA00520628_ERZ1034901 | MGnify/ENA primary metagenome ERZ1034901 (study PRJEB33766, sample SAMN09781783) | gut metagenome | biome: gut microbiome | host: Homo sapiens | place: Madagascar | study: EMG produced TPA metagenomics assembly of the PRJNA485056 data... | reverse complement strand
TCTGGGTCATCCGGGGCACGCCGCTGCTGGTGCAGCTGTTCATCATCTTTTACGGCCTGCCCAGCGTGGGCATCATGCTGAACGCCTTTCCGGCGGCAGTCATCGCCTTTGCCTTCAACGAGGGTGCCTACTGCGCCGAGACCATGCGCGGTGCGCTGGAAAGCGTGCCGCAGGGGCAGCTGGAGGCCGGGTACTGCGTGGGCATGAGCTGGTGGCAGATCATGCGCCGCATCGTGCTGCCGCAGGCACTGCGCACCGCCGTGCCTGCGCTGTCCAACTCCCTCATCGGCATGATCAAGGACACCTCGCTGGCGTCCAATATCACGGTGGCAGAGCTGTTCATGGCGGGACAGCGGGTAGCCGCCCGCACCTACATCTTTCTGCCCATCTACTGTGAGGTGGCTGTGGTGTATCTGCTGTTCTGTACCGTTATCACCAAGCTGCAGGCGCTGCTGGAACGTCAGCTCAACGCCCGCGGCTTTCAGTAAAAATGGAGGTGCGCACCTATGGCTATGCTTGAGATCCGCAATGTGCAAAAAACCTTCCGCACCTACGCAAAGCCCGGCCTTTTCCACTGCCCCGGCGCACAGAAGGTCACCAGCGAGCTGCCCGTACTGCGCGGGGTAGACCTGACCGTAGAAAAAGGCGATGTGGTGGCCATTCTGGGGCCGTCCGGCTCCGGCAAGACCACCCTGCTGCGCTGCCTGAATTTTCTGGAAACTGCCGATGCCGGGCAGCTGGTGTTTGACGGCGAAAGCTTTGACCTTGCCCATGCCAGCCGCACCGACATTGCCCGGCTGCGCAAAAAGACGGCCTTTGTGTTCCAGAACTACAACCTGTTCCGCAACAAGACCGCCCTGCAGAATGTGACCGAAGGGCTGATCGTGGCGCGTAAACTGCCCAAGGAGCAGGCGGATGAGATCGGCATGAAGATGCTTGCCAAGGTAGGCCTTGCTGACCGTGCCGACTACTACCCCCGCCAGCTTTCCGGCGGGCAGCAGCAGCGGGTGGCCATCGCCCGCGCCCTTGCCGCCGACCCGGAAATTATTTACTTTGACGAGCCCACCAGCGCCCTTGACCCGGAACTGACCGGCGAGGTGCTCAGCGTGATGCGGCAGCTGGCCGAGGAGGGCATGACCATGCTGGTGGTCACCCACGAAATGGGCTTTGCCCGCAACGTTTCCTCCAAGACCGTGTTTATGGAAAACGGCGTGGTAGTGGAGCAGGCACCCTCTCAGCAGTTCTTTGCATCCCCCAAGGAGGAGCGCACCCGGGCCTTCCTGCGCAGGATCGCCCACACGGAATAAAACCACTTCTCTTTTTGCATTTTTCACGACAGAAAGGAATATTTACTTATGAAACGCAGAACCTTTATTTCTCTGATGGGTGTTATGGCCGCAGCCGGGGTGCTGAGCCTGACCGGTTGCTCCTCCAAGGACACCGCCGCTAGTACTGCCAGTTCCGCACCGCTGAACAAGCTGGACAGCATCCAGAAGAGCGGCAAGCTGGTGGTGGCGCTGGAGGGCGCATGGCAGCCGTGGAGCTACCACGATTCCTCCGACACGCTGGTGGGCTATGACGTGGAGGTATCCCGCGCCATTGCCGAAAAGCTGGGCGTGGAGCCGGAGTATGTGGAGAGCGACTGGGACAGCCTGTTTGCCGGTCTGGACGCCGGCCGCTACGACATGGTGTGCAACGGCGTGGAGGTGACCGAGGAGCGCGCCAAGACCTACGCTTTCACCACCCCCTACGGCTACATCCGCACTGCGCTGGCGGTGCGCAAGGATAACGAGGATATCCACAGCTTTGAGGACCTGAAGGGCAAGACCACCGCCAACAGTCTGGCTTCCACCTACATGGAGCTTGCCGAGAGCTACGGCGCTACCGTGCAGGGCATCGACACGCTGGAAGAGACCATCCAGCTGCTGACCGCAGGCCGCATTGATGCCACCCTGAACGCGGACGTTTCCTTCTACGACTACCTGAATATCCACCCGGACGCAGACTTCAAGCTGGTGGCACAGACTGCCGAGGCCTCCCATGTGGCCATCCCGGTGCTCAAGAGCGAGGACCCCGCCTATCTGGACGCGCTGAACACCGCCATTGAGGAGCTGCGCGCCGACGGCACCTTAAAGACCCTGAGCGAGAAGTATTTCGGACAGGATATTTCCTCTGAAAACTGAGAAACTTGACCCTCTCAGTCTGCTCACTTCGTTCGCATCCAGCTCCCCCGAAAGGGGGAGCTTTTTGTTATCTGCCAGTCCGTGCGGTAAAGCTCCCCCTTCGGGGGAGCTGGCGAGCGCAGCGAGACTGAGAGGGTAAATTTTCTATTGACTTATGCAATATTATATGATATATAATATTATAGAAACACATCATACCGAAAGGAGGCTGTTCCTGCATGAGTTTTCCCATCAGTGCCGCGCTGCTGGATGCCATTGTGCTGTCCGTGGTGGCGCAGGAGCCGGAAGGTACCTACGGCTACAAGATCACCCAACAGGTCACCCACACGCTGGAACTGAGCGAATCCACCTTGTACCCGGTGCTGCGCCGGCTGCAGAAAGACCAGCTGCTCACGGTCTACGATGCACCCTTCAATGGCCGCAACCGCCGCTATTATCAGATCACCGCCGCCGGGCGGGCGCAGCTTGCCGCCTACGCGCAGGAGTGGAGCCGCTACCGTTCTTCCATTGACACATTTTTCAGAGAGGTGGAATGATCTATGACCCGTACTGCATTTCTTGCTGCGCTGGAGCAGCTTCTGGCCCCCTTGCCGGAGGCCGAGCGCAAGGACGCTTTGAGTTATTACGAAGATTATCTGGATGCCGCCGGGCCGGAAAACGAAGCCCGCGCCATTGCGGAGCTGGGCAGCCCCGAGGAGGTCGCCCGCAAAATTCTGGACGAGCAGCCCCCGTCAGACAGCTCTGCCGCCCCGGCATCCTCTTCCTGCAAGCCGCGTTCCCGCTGGCGCATGGTGCTGGGCGGCGGGCTGGCGGTGCTGGTGCTGGCCTGCTTTTTCTTCCAGTACTCCAAGGCCACCCCGGTGCAGCCGGTCGAGCCTGCGTCCCCGGCAGCAGACAGCAGCTCTGTCCCGGAAGAGAGCAGCGACACCTACCTCGCTGTCCTGGCCGATACCGTGCCCCTCACCATCCCCGCTGATGACCTTGGGGAAAGCACCCTGCAGATCCCGCTGGAAAAGCTGGATCAGGAACTGAAGCTCAGCCTGAACTACGGCTCTGTGACCTTTGTCACCGACCCGTCCCTTACCTCGGACAAATACGCCACCTTCCAGTTCGACAACTTCCCGCATTCGCCAGTTCTACGCACCACCGGCGGGGATGGCCGCACTACCCTGACCTTTGAAATGCCGGAAAACTGGCAGGTAGCCGAGGATGCCCCGGAGGCCATGCTCACCGTCACCATTCCGGCAGACGCCCTCTCCCGGCTGATCATCAGCTTGGAGACCGGCGATGTCCGCCTTGCGCCCATGCAGCTGAAAACGCTGAATGTTGCGCTGACCAATGGCGGTCTGCGTGCCGAAGACCTGACCGTGACCCGCGACCTGCTGGTCGAGCTGCCTGCTGGGGGATGCATGATCGATCACCTTTCCGTTGCGGAATACGCCAACATCACCGCAACCCGCTGCATCCAACTGCATCTGGATGGCGACCCCGCCGACTACACGACCGATGCCCGCACGGATAACGTTGTACGCATCGGCAGCAAAACATACGATAAACGCTATACCTCTACCGGTCCCAACGGGATCCTGAATCTTTACGCCAGAGGGCTGATCGATCTGAACACTGAAAGATAACGCCCCTCATAACAGAAACCGCCCCTCTTCCATGGCTTTGCGCCAGAGAAGAGGGGCGGTTTTGTGTTTATACCTGATGAAAATAGTCGTAGATGGTCTGCGCCAGCTGTTTGCCCACACCGGGGGTGTTTTCCAGCTGGTCGGGGGTGGCTTCCTTCACCGCGCCCACGCTTTTGAACTGCGCCAGCAGGGCTTTGGCGGTTTTGGGGCCTACGCCCGGCACCTCGGTCAGGGTGGAGGAGTAGCTTTTCTGCTTCATCTGCTGCTTGCGGTAGGCGTTGGCAAAGCGGTGGGTCTCGTCCTGAATGGCGGTGATGAAGGTAAAGGTGCCCCGGTTCATGTTGATAGCAATTTCCCGCCCGTCGCTGTCCACGATGGCGCGGGTGCGGTGGTGATCATCCTTTACCATGCCGTACAGCGGCACGTCTGCCAGCGCCGTACCGGCAAGCGCCTCCTTTGCGGCGCTCACCTGTCCCCTGCCGCCGTCCATCAGCAAAAGATCCGGCTTCTGCCCGAACCAGTTGCCGCCGGGCTGTCCGTTTTCGGCCTGTGCAGCGTATTTTTCGTACTCTGCCGCCCGGCGGGAGACGGTCTCTGCCAGCGAGGCGTAGTCGTCCGTGCCTGCAACAGTTTTCATTTTGAACTTGCGGTAGCCCGCCTTGAAGGGCTTGCCATCCTTGAAGGTGACCATGCCGCAGACGCTGCTGCCATCGCCCCAGTTGGAGATATCGTAGCTTTCAATGGCGCGGGGCGGCTTTGAAAGCCCCAGCACCTGTGCCAGCTCGTCCAGCAGCTTTTCCTCCCGGGCGTAGCGGCCGCTCTCCCGCGCCAGACGCTCCACCGCGTTGGTGTGCGCCATTTCTACCAGATGCGCTTTATCGCCCCGCTGGGGCACATACAGCTGCACCTCGCTGCCCCGCTTCTGGTTCAGCGCCTGCTGCAAGGCGTCCACATCCGGCGGCAGTGCGTCCACCGCGATGATTTTTGGAATTTGTTCATCGTCCAGATAGTACCGGGGCAGAAATTCCTCCCGCACCGCGTCGATATCCGAGGTATCGCGGAACAAAAACTCCCGCTTATCGGTCAGCCGTCCCTCCCGGAAGCGCAGCACCGCCGCGCACACACTGTCCGGCGTGCCCGCAAGCGCTACCACGTCCATCTCCACGTCCGGGTCTACCACCACCTTCTGCCCTGCCGTAAGCTTTGTGATGGCGTTGATCTGGTCCCGCAGAAGGGCGGCGGTCTCAAATTCCAGCCGGTCGGAGGCTTCCTGCATCCGCTCGTTGAGGGTTTTCAGGATATCCTTTTTGCCGTAGCGGATCAGGTGCACCGCGTTTTTGACCGCCTGATTATAGGTCTCGCAGCTGATCTTGCCGCTGCACACCGCCATGCACTTGCCAATATGGGCGTTCAGGCAGGGGCGGCCCTTGCCGATCTCCTGCGGGAAGCGCTTGGAGCAGCGCGGCAGCAAAAAGGCATCCATGGCCGTTTCTGCCATCTGCCGCGCCGCAAAGCTGGAGGTGTAGGGGCCGATATACTCCGCCCCGTCCTCCTCCTTTTGCAACGTGAAGGAAAGGCGCGGCCATTCCTCCCGGGTGACACGGATATAGCTGTAGCCTTTATCATCCTTGAGCAGGATGTTGTACTTGGGCGTATGCGCCTTGATCTGGCTGGCCTCCAACACCAGCGCCTCGAACTCGCTCTGACAGACGATGACGTCAAAGGCGTAGGCGTGGGCGATCATCTGGCTGACCTTGTTATCGTGGGGCACGCCCTCGCGGAAATACTGGCTTACCCGGATGCGCAGGCGCTTGGCCTTGCCGATATAGATGATGGTGTCGCTTTTGTCCCGGATGATATACACCCCGGGCAGCAGCGGCAGCATACAGGCTTTTTGATAGAGCTCTGCCTTGGTCATGCGTTTTCATCCTCAGCCTTGGCAGCCCGGAGGTTTTTGCAGTGGAAGAGATCGGCCACGCAGCCCACGATGCCTGCCGTGTTGAGCAGCCATACCCAGCTCTTGACCCGCTGCTCGGTAAGCAGCTCCAGCAGGGCGTTTGCCGCCAGCAACAGGCTGAACAGAACAAGGAACACATACCACGGCTTCCCGGAATCACACAGCGCAACGAACTTTTCCATTCGCTGTTTGTTTTTCTCGCTCATAAAAAGCCCTCTTTCTTCCCGTAAAAAAGCTTATCAAAAAAGCGGCAGGGAGCCCCCGCCGCTTTCTGTTGCTTGTGATACAGACTTACTCTGCAAAGCCGGACTCCACCAGCTTGATCAGGCCGTCCACGGCAGCCTGCTCATCAGCGCCGTCAGCGATGATGCGGATGGTGGTGCCGCCAACGATACCCAGAGACAGAACGCCCAGCAGGCTCTTTGCGTTCACGCGGCGTTCTTCCTTCTCGACCCAGATGGAAGACTTGAACTCGTTAGCCTTCTGGATGAAGAAGGTAGCCGGACGAGCGTGCAGACCAACCTGATTTTCAACGGTAACTTCTTTTACGTACATAGTAAAGCGCTCCTATCTAATATCGTTTTGGTGTACAAAAGCATAGTGTGCCTGATGTGTTACACTCATTTTAGCGCAAGTCGAAACGGTTGTACAGTCCCCTTTTGCATTTTTGGCGCTTTTCCCAATGAAACAGGGAGCATTTTTCAGGTTTTGTACAAAGACAATAAAATTATACCCCGAAGGTTAGAGGGGTAATACAAAAGTTTTCAACAACTTTTAGACTGTCGGGGAGTTTTCCTCTGAATTTTGTGTATTTTCACCGACATTTCCGGTGCCGGCTTACTCCTGCACAGGGCCTGCGTAGCGCATCTGCACCAGTGCGCATTTGCGCGTCACGGTGGGGTAGTGCAGCGGGTCAAACTCCAGACTTGCACTGCCATCCAGCTGCCAGCCCATGCGGGTGAACAGTGCAATGCCCCGGGTGTTGGTGTTCAGCACACTCAGCACCGGGTGCGCGTGCTCCGGCAGCTTTTTGCGGGCAAAATCCAGCAGCTTTGTGCCAATGCCATTGCCCCGGGCCTTTTCCGTGACGAACAGATGCTCGATGTGCCCCGCCTTGTGGTTGACGCACACCATACCGTCCGGTACGTCCTTGGTGGTGTGCAGGTAGCACGCCCAGCCCGCAGCCTTTTCCTGCTGCAATTGCAGCAAAAACTGCTGCTCGTTCAGGGAGCGGCAGTATTCCGGTGTCCAGTTTTCGGCACAGACGGCTTGCCGTCCCTCGGCAAACAGCTTTGCGGCGGCGGCAAACTGCTCGGCGGTCTTTACCAGCCGGACATTCTCGCCCCGCTTCCACTTGGGCACTTCGGCAATGGGGTGGCTCGCACACCACTGCTCGTACAGCTCCGGGCGGCGCAGACGGGTGCGGGTGCGGCTCTGCTCGCCGCGCCACGCATCGATCTTTGCATGGTCGCCGCCCAGCAGCACCTCGGGCACGGCACGCCCCTCCCACACCTCGGGGCGGGTGTACTGGGGGTATTCCAGCAGGCCGTCCCAGTAGCTTTCCTCCTCGTAGCCCTTCTGCTCGGCAAGCACGCCGGGCTTCAGGCGCAGCACGCTGTCTGCCACCACAAGGCTGGCAAGCTCGCCGCCGGTCAGGATATAATCACCGATGGAGATCTCCTCGTCCGCAAAAGCTTCGATGACGCGCTCGTCAATGCCCTCGTAGTGGCCGCAGACCAGCGTCAGGTTATCGTACTGTGCCAAGCGTTTGGCGTGCTCCTCGGTGTAGCGCTGTCCGCCCGCCGTCAGGAACACAATATGCGGGGCGGGACGTCCCTGTTCCGCCACCTCGCGCTGCACCGCCCGCAGGCAGTCCGCGATAGGCTGGGCGTACAGCACCATGCCGCAGCCGCCGCCGTAAGGGTAATCGTCGGTCTGCTTCTGCTTGTTCAGGGTATAGTCCCGGATCTGGTGGCAGTGGGTCTCAATATAGCCCCGCTTTGCCGCCCGGCCGATGATGCTGGCATCCAGCACCTGCTGGCACATCTCCGGGAACAGGGTCACGATATCCACACGCATTCCCATGGCTTACTCCTCCTCCCGCTCGCTGTCAAAATCGTCATCCAGCAGGCCGGGGATGGGGGTGACAAGGATATACCCCTCCGGCGGGTTGCGCTCTTTCAGGAAGGCATCCACCCCGGGGAACATATACTCCTTGCCGCCGGGTGCTTTGACGGTGTAGATATCCTGCGCACCCGGGTGGTCCACGCTGGTCACCACGCCGTACACCTTGCCGGTGTCGGCGTCCCGCACTTCGCACCCGATGAGGTCTGCCACATACCACCGGCCTGCGGGCAGGGTGGCATCGTTGCGGTCAAAGTAGAACACCTGCCCGCGCAGCGCCCGGGCGGCGTCCATATCGCTGACCCCCTCCAGCTGGAGCAGCGCCATCTGCCCCTGCGGACGGATGGAAAGGATCTTATACGCCTTGCCGCCCTGCGCCGAAGGGTACAGACGGCCTACTTTTTTCAAAAAATCCACCCCGTCGCACCAAAGCTCCAGCTTCATTTCCCCGCGCACACCGTGGGTGGTAACAACTTTTCCGGCTTCCAGATATTGCTGCATCGTTTTCTCCTGTAAGAACCCTCTCAGTCAATGCCTGCGGCATTGCCAACTCCCCCGAGGGGGGAGCTTTTTGACGAAGAGGTGGTGTATTGCTTGTTTGTTCAGAATGCTCCTGTGTACAGTCTGCTCCCAGCTCCCCCTTTCGAGGAAAGACTTCCCCCGCTCCGGGGGAAGATGTCACCGCAGGTGACAAAAAGGGGAATCTGGCGCGAAGCGCCTGAGAGGGTTTTCTATAACCAAAAAGGCCCCTTGCCGCAAGGGCAAAGGGCCAGTAGGGTGCTCAGTCGATCTCAACAAGGACCTTTTCATCGACCCGCACAGCAGCCGCGCGCATCACCACACGAATGGCTTTTGCGATCCGGCCCTGCTTGCCGATGACACGGCCCATATCTCCCTCTGCCACGCTCAGGTGGTAGACGATGGTACCGTCCTCGCGGGGCTCGTCCACCGTGACCTTAACGGCGTCCTTGTCCTCCACGAGACCGCGGGCAACTGCCAGCAACAGCTCCTGCATGAGTCAGCCCTCCCTACTTACAGAACGTTGGACTTCTTCAGCAGGACACGAACGGTATCAGTGGGCTGAGCGCCGTTAGCGATCCACTGCTTTGCCTTCTCGGCATCAATCTTCACCTCAGAGGGCTCCTTGTTGGGATCGTAAGTGCCGATCTCCTCGATGAAGCGGCCATCGCGGGGGAAGCGGCTGTCAGCAACGACAACACGGTAGAAGGGAGCCTTCTTGGCGCCAACGCGGCGCAGACGAATCTTAACTGCCATAATAGATATCCTCCAAAAATTGTTGTTTTTGATATATGTTACAAACCCCGCCGGGGTTGTATACCGTTGTTATTTCAGTCCGCGGAAGGCGTTGGGGTTGCCCATCATGCCGCCCAGACGGCGGGCAAAGCCCTTGGGGCTCTTCTTGAACTGCTTCATCATCTTCTGCATCATCTCGTACTGCTTGAGCAGCTTGTTCACGTCCTCCACGCGGGTACCACTGCCTGCGGCAATGCGGCGCTTGCGCTTGGGGTTGATGATGGAGGGCTTTTCCCGCTCTTCTTTGGTCATGGAATAGATCATGGCCTCGATGCGGTCAAAGGCTTTTTCGTCGATCTGGCTGGCGTCAATACCGGAAGCGCCGGGCAGCATACTGAGCATCGCGCCTGCGCCGCCCATCTTGCGGATCTGGGCGAACTGCTCCAGCATATCGTTCATATCGAACTTATTTTCCATCAGCCGCTTAGCGGTCTCCTCGGCAGCCTTTTCGTCGGCGGCATCCTGTGCGCGCTCGATCAGGCTGAGCACATCGCCCATGCCAAGGATGCGGCTTGCCATGCGGTCCGGGTGGAACACATCCAGATCATCCAGCTTTTCGCCGGTGCCCTGAAACTTGATGGGCTTGCCGGTAACGGCCAGCACGGAAAGCGCTGCACCGCCGCGGGTATCGCCGTCGGTCTTGGTGAGGATGATGCCATCCACGCCCACCGTCTCGTTGAAGGTCTTGGCCACGTTGACGGCATCCTGACCGGCCATGGCGTCCACCACCAGCAGGGTCTCGTCCACGGGAACGGCGGCCTTGACGTCCACCAGCTCCTGCATCAGCACTTCGTCGATCTGCAAGCGGCCTGCGGTATCCAGAATGACGATGTCGTTGCCGTAGTCCTTGGCGTGTGCCAGTGCCTTGCGGGCGATCTCCGGCGGCTTTGCGCCGGGCAGGGTGAACACCGGTGCACCGGCCTGCTTGCCCACCACCTGCAGCTGGTCAATCGCCGCAGGGCGATAGATATCGCAGGCCACCAGCATGGGGCGGCGTCCCTGCTTGATATAGAACTTGGCAAGTTTTGCCGCGTGGGTGGTTTTACCGTTGCCCTGCAAGCCGCAGAGCATGATGACCGTCTGGCCCTTGTTCTTGATGTTCAGACGGGCGGCTTCGCTGCCGCCCATGAGGGCTACCAGTTCCTCATTGACGATCTTGACCACCTGCTGGGCGGGGGTCAGGCTCTCCATGACCTCCTGTCCCATGGCGCGCTCGGACACCTTTGCGCAGAAGTCCTTGGCAACCTTGTAGTTGACATCGGCTTCCAGCAAAGCCATCCGCACCTCGCGCATGGCGGCTTTGATATCTGCCTCGGTCAGCTTACCGTGACCGCGCAGCTTTTTGAATACACCGGCAAGGCGGTCGGTCAGGGATTCAAATGCCATTGTGCGGTGCTCCTTTCAAAATTCGATCAGCTTTCATTTGCTTCATCCATCGAGCGGATGATCTCCAGCATTTTTGTCAGCGTTTCCACATATTCCGTGGTGGTGATATTAGCGCGGGGGCCGGTGCACTCGAACCGGGTGTCGATGACCAGCTGTTCCAGCTGTTCCAGCTTCTGCTGCACCCGCCGGTAGCGGGCTGCAAAGCCTACCTTTTCTTCCAGTTCCTTCAGGGTGGTCTCGCCGTGCTTGATGGCGTCCCGTGCGCCCTGCCGGGTGATGCCGAAGTTCTCGCCGATCTCGCTCAGCGAAAGATCATCGTTGTAATACTGGCGCAGCATCTCGCGCTGCTTCTGGGTAAGCACCTCGCCATAAAAATCCAGCAGATACCCCATTTCCAGATCTTTTGCCATTGCTGTTGACCCCCGGTGCTCTGCTGTCTGTGCTTGCTGTGTTGTAAAGTTTTTTTGCTTTACGGATGGAGTATACCAGAACCCCTGCCCCTTGTCAAGGGGATTTTGGAGTTTTTTCTGAAATATCTGCCCAAAATTCGCTGTTTTTGCCAAAAGGCATCTTGACGCAGCCGGGGGCTTTGCGTTAGGATAATAGTGTTGTATCCCAAGAGAAAGGAGTGCCCTTGTGCCGATCTACTCTAATTTTTACCAGACCCTTACCACCGCCTGCCCCATTGTGGAGCTGCGGGGCTATGCCGCCGCCTGCGGGCTGAAGGGGCATCTGTACGCGTATCTGGATTTTAACGGCCCCACCGGCACCGCCCGGGATGGCCTTGCCGAGGGGATGCTGGCCCTTGCCATTGAAAAAAAGCAGCTTGCCCCGGGGCAGCCCATCATCGAGGCGGCCTCCGGCCCCTTTGCCACCGCCCTTACGCTGGCCAGCCTGACCGCCGGGCACCCCATCGTGCTGGTGATGCCGGAGGACGCCCCTGCCCTGCGGCAGGAGTACCTGCTGCGGCTGGGTGCACAGATCCGGCACAGCCCTGCCCGCAGCGGTCTGGCCGGGGCACGGGCACTGGCGGCGCAGACCGCCGCCGCGAACGGCTGGTACTACATGAACTGGCTTGCCAACGATGACAACCCGGAGTATCACCGCCGGGTCACCGGCCCCGCCATCGTGCAAAGCATTGCCCGGCAGAACCAGAGCCTTGTGGACGCCATTACCATCGGGGTGGGCAGCGCCGGCACGGTGACCGGCGTAGGCGAGACCATCAAGGCATGGACGAACGATGTGCGCATCGTGGCGGTGGAGCCGTACGAAAATCAGGTGCTGGGCGGCGGGCTTACCGGCCCCCACGGCATTCCGGATATCGGCTACGGCATCGTGCCGGAAAACTACAACAGCTATGTGGTGGATAACGTTTCCGCCGTGGCCAGCCGGGACGCCCAGCGGGCTGCCCAGCAGGTGCTGCGCACCGATGCGATCCCCGCTTCGGTCAGCGCCGGTGCTGCCCTGCACGCCGCCGCCCAGCTGCTGGCCAACTGCAACAGCCGCGCGGCGCTGGCCATTTTCAGCGGACGCGCCAGCATCGTGTAAGCGGCCGCTTCTATCAATAGGAAAGAAGGACGTTTTTCATGACCAAGGACATGACCAGCGGTGCCATTACGCCGCTGCTGATAAAATTTACCATTCCGCTGGTGCTGGGAAACCTGTTCCAGCTTACCTACAACGCCGCCGACAGCATCATCGTGGGCAAGTTTGTGGGCGAGGATGCACTGGCTGCCGTGGGCACCTCAAATCCCCTGATGACCCTTGCCATCCTGTTCATCAACGGAATGTGTCTGGGCGCGGGCATTCTGGTCAGCACCGCCTTTGGCGCGGGGGATACTGAGCTGGTGGAGCGGCAGGTATCCACTACCGCCATTGCGGGCACCGTGTTTTCCCTGACCTTCTCTGCCCTGTGCGTGCTGCTGGCAGACCCGCTGCTGCGGCTGCTGCAGGTACCCGCCGCCATTCTGCCCATTGCTGTGAACTACCTGCGCATCGTGTTTGCGGGGCTGATCTTCACCTTCTTCTATAATTTTCTGGCCGCCACCATGCGTGCGCTGGGCGACAGCAAGAGTGCGCTGTATTTTTTGATGATCAGTGCCGTGCTGAACATTGGCGGTGATTTGTTTTTTGTGGAGGCGCTGGGCTGGGGCAGCGAAGGCTGCGCCCTTTCTACCGTGCTCAGCGAGGCCGCCTGCTGCCTGCTGTGCGTGGTGTACATCCGCTACAAGGTGCCGGTCTTGCAGCTGGGCAGACGGTGGCTGGTGTATGACGGCAAACTGCTGCGCAAGACCGTAAGCTACGGCTGGGCCAGCGCCATGCAGCAGGCCACGGTGCAGCTGGGCAAAATTGCGGTGCAGGCCATCGTGAACACCATGGGCGTCAACGCCATGGCGGCCTTTACCGCCGCCTCCCGCATCGATGACTTTGCCTACACCCCGCAGCAGAACATCGGCCACGCCATGACCACCCTGATGGCGCAGAACCGGGGCGCGGGCAAGACCGACCGGGTACGGCAGGGCTACCACTGCGGTATGCGCATCGAGTTTGTCTATGCGCTGCTGCTTACCGGTGTCTGCCTGCTGTTTGCCGAGCCCATCATCCGGCTGTTTGCCGCCGACCCCGCCGTAGTGGACCTTGGCGTGCGGTTTTTGCGCACCATCTCGCTGTTTTATCTGATGCCCGCCGCTACCAACGGCATTCAGGGCTTTTTCCGGGGCATGGGCGATTTGAAGGTCACCCTGAACAGCAGCATGCTGAACATGGGCGGCCGCGTTGCTGCCGCCGCCCTGTTTGTGCTGGTGATGAAGATGGACATCGAAGCCTTGCCCTTCAGCTACGCGGTGGGCTGGCTGCTGATGCTGCTGTACGAGCTGCCCCTGCTGGTGCGTTTTCTGCGCAGCAGCGAGATGTAACGCCGGACGATTTTAATGGCCTCCGCTTTTGCTCTGGCCATAAATCAAGGAATTATAGCTTTATTCAGAAAATCGGAGCGCCTGCGGGCGCTCCGATTTTCTCTTTTCACGGGAAGGGGTCGTGGAGGGTAGCATTTTCTTTTTCGTGAAAATGCGTTTGTCGCGCTTCGCAGAGCGCGACAAACGCGAAATTTAAAATAGTTTTCCGCTATTCATGCGCAAAGCGAACGCGGCGCGCATTCCAAGTCCGGCTCTTCCACAGACGCAAAAAACCGCCGTCTCCGGGCGGGAGGCGGCGGTGAAAAGGCTTTATTCTATTTTTACTTGGTGCCGTAGATACGGTCGCCTGCATCGCCCAGACCGGGCACGATGTAGCCGTTCTCATTCAGGCGGTCGTCCTGTGCGCCCAGATAGATGTCCACATCGGGGTGTGCCTCGTGCAGAGCCTTGATGCCCTCCGGTGCGCCCAGCAGACCGATGAATTTGATGCGCTTTGCGCCGTGCTTCTTGATCTGGGTGATGGCGTCGATGGCGCTGCCACCGGTAGCCAGCATGGGATCCAGCACCAGAACGTCACGCTCGGCGATATCCTGCGGCAGCTTGCAGAAGTACTCCACGGGCTGCAGGGTCTTTTCGTCGCGGTACAGGCCGATGAAGCCCACCTTGGCAGCGGGCAGCAGGGTCAGCATACCGTCCAGCATACCCATGCCGGCGCGCAGGATGGGCACCAGAGCCAGCTTGCGGCCTGCCAGCACCTTGGTCTTTGCCATGGTGATGGGAGTCTCGATCTCCACCTCTTCCAGCGGCAGATCGCGGGTAGCCTCGTAGCACAGCAGAGTTGCGATCTCGCCAACGAGGTCACGGAACTCCTTGGTGCCGGTCTGTTTGTTGCGCAGCAGGCTGATCTTGTGCTGCAGCAGCGGATGTTCAACGATCATCGGGGTCATAAAAACACGCTCCTTAATTTATATAGAACATTCTATCGGGTACTGATCTGTGGCCTTGCCCGCCCGGTGGGCGCACAAAGGGATTTTTTCACAGAGAAGCTTGCAGTGCAGGCTTCTCTGTGAAATTATAATAAATTTCAATCAGCGGTTTTCCAGTGCGGTCAGCTTGTCGATGCGGCGCTGATGACGGCCGCCCTCGAACTCGGTATTCAGGAAGATGTCCACCAGCTGGCAGGCAAGGCCTGCGCCCACCACGCGGCCGCCCATGCACAGGGCGTTGGCGTCGTTGTGGCGGCGGGTATACTCGCAGCTGAAGCTGTCGGAGCAGCAGCAGGCGCGGATGCCCTTGATCTTGTTGGCAGCCATGCTGATGCCCACACCGGTGCCGCAGAACAGCAGTGCTTTCTCGCACTGGCCGCTCACCACTGCGTCACAGGCGGGCACAGCCATATCGGGGTAGTCCACGCTGTCGGTGCTGTGGGTGCCAAAGTCGATATACTCCAGACCAAGCTCCTCCAGATGTGCCTTGACAGCCTCTTTCAGTTCAAATCCGCCGTGGTCGGCGGCAAGTGCGATGGGTTTTGCCATGGAAAAACGTCCTTTCCCTGTGAGTGGTCACAGTTCCGCTTTTATTGTTTGTTTGCTGCGGCTTCGGCAGCCAGACGCTCCGCCCGCTCCCGCTCCGCCTGACTGAGACGGTGGTAGTCCGGCAGCAGCGCCTCCGGCAGCACAGCCTGCCCGGCTGCGGCCATCTGCTTTGCCACAAGTGCTACGGCAGCGGCACGGCCGCCCCGCAGCGCCGGGGGTGTTTGCAGCACGCCCGGCACATTGCTGTATTTATTATAGCACAGACCCGCGCCATCACCAACAAAAAACAGGGGCTTTTTGCAATTTTCTACAAAATCCGCCAGATCTGTCACCGCCCGGGCGTCATCGTCCAGCAGGCGGGTGTGGGTGGCAAGGTCAAATGCAGCACTGTATACCTGTGCGCGGCGGGCATCCAGTGCGCAGAGCACGGTACCCTCGCCGGTGTGGGCAGCGGCCAGCGCTTCCAAGGTAGACACCGGGGCGCACAACGTCTCGCGCGGGAAGGCCAGCCCCTTGACGGCGGCCAGCCCGATGCGCAGGCCGGTAAAGCTGCCCGGGCCTGCGTTGACGGCGTACAGATCGATGTCCGCGCAGGTCAGCCCGCACAGCTTTAAGCAGGTGTCGATCATGGGCATCAGCGTTTCGCTGTGGGTCATGCCGCCGTCCAGATACGCCTCGTACAGCAGGCGATCATCCTGCAGCAGGGCCACACCGGCGGTCTTGCCCGCCGTATCCACGGCCAGAATATTCATATCGTCACCCCCTCAATGGTGATCTTGCGGGTGGTATCGTCCAGACGTTCGATGTTCACCCGGATGGGGTTTTCCAGTGCCAGCAGGTCGGCAAAGTTCTCGCTCCACTCTGCCGCCACCACTGCGCCCTGATCCAGATAATCGTAGAAGCCCGCCGCACACAGATCGTTCTCGGTGGAGATGCGGTACAGGTCGAAGTGTGCCAGTGGACGCGGGCCCCGGTAGTAGTTCACAATGGCAAAGGTGGGGCTGGTCACCGGGTCGGTGCAGCCCAGACCCTCGGCAAGACCCTCGGTAAAGGCGGTCTTGCCCGCGCCCAGACCGCCGGTAAAGGCGATCAGTGCCCCGGGAGCCAGCGCAGCGGCCATCCGCTTGCCCAGCGCCACCGTCTCGGCGCGGGAATGGGTGATATATTCTGACATGAAGGTTACCTCATCGTTTCAAAAAAGGGATGGCAGACACTCTGCCATCCCTAAGTATAATATAAAACGTGCAAAAGTGCAATGGTCAGGCGGCGGCAGAGGTCTGCTGCTCTGCTGCGCCGTTCGTCGCCGTGCCGGGCGCGGTGAGCCGGGCAGCGGCATCGCCCTGAATGATGGGATAGGACGCCGCCGGGTGCGGATGCCGCCCGGTGTTCTGGTTGAGATACCACACGATGTCGTTTTCGCCGTAGACCTCAAGGCTGTAATCAATGGCCTGCTGCAAGGTCTCGCCCTCGATCAGGCGGTTCACGGTCGCCCACAGCATACTGCGGGAGTACACACTGTACACGTTGTTCACAAAGCCTGCCACGGCCTTTGCTCCGCCGGAGAGCAGCCCGTCCGAAAGTGCGGTGTCCACATGGCCGCTGCGGCCGTAGAACTCGCAGGTCTCCGAGAGCACGATGGTGCCGTTCAGCTTACCGCCCCGGTAGGCATTGCCGAAAAAGTCTCCGGTAACGGCGTAGCAGCCGTTCACCTTGATGACCCGGTGGCTGAGCAGTTCCAAGCCGTAGCGCAGGTCGTTCCAGAAATCAGATTTTTCCAGCAGCAGGATGATGGGCGCGGTGGCCTGCTTTTTCCACAGCCAGCCATACTCGTAGGTATAGTACGCGCCGTGGGCGCTGAGGATGGCAAGGTCGTAGTCTGCCATCCGCTTCAGGTCGGAGACGGTCACCATCATGTCCAGATGGGTGTCCAGCCCGAAACCGTTCCAGTAGTCCTTCATATAAGAGTAGTAGGGGTAGCGGTTGCTGTTGACCCCGTTATCAAAGGCATAGTAGATGACCGCATTGCCCACGGTGCCGTTCTCGGCAGCGAGCAGGGCGGGCGCATTTTCCAGCTCCGGCCCGGGCAAGGCGGCGTCCGCCTCGCTCTCGGTATCGGTGAGCAGAATACCGCCCAGTGCGCCGCAGCTGTAAGTAAAGCTTACCATGCCGTTTTCCGCATCCACATAAATGCTGTTCTTTTCCACAAGTCCCTGCGCCGCCAACTCATCCAGCTGTGCCAGCGCAGCGGTCTGACGCTCTTCCTCCGACATTCCGGCGTAAGCGGCGCTGTCGGTCAGGGCGGTGACGGCGGCATCCGTCTGCTGCATCTCCTTTACCTCGGAAGCAGTCAGGGTCTGGGGGGTGCCGGTGGTATCCTCCGGCGCGGCGGCCACCGCCGGGCACACTGCCGTAAAGGCCAGCGCAATGGCACACACTGCACTGAGCAGGCGGCGATAAACTGTATGTTCCATTTCTTCTTTTCCGTTCCTCTCCCCCGGCACACTGCCGGGGCTGTTGTGCGCAAGGCTGCGCCCACAGGTTCATTGTAGGATGCAACCGGGGCTTTGTCAAGCACCCCGGCAATGTTTTACCATTCCGTCACACCCGGCGCATTGCATTGGCGCAAGGATTTGTGTATAATAGCGATATGCTGGGTTTTTATCGCCTGTACACAGGCACGCCCCGGCAGACTGTTCTGACGAAAGGCGGTGCTTTCCTTGGATAGCATTCGACAATATTTTAAGCGCACCGATAAGATGTATCTGCTGCTGTGCATTTTCAGCAGCGTGATGGCGGTGCTGGCGCTGTCCTCCTGGGCAGCTAAGCAGGGCAACGGCTTTGCCACCGATGAGGTGACCGGTGCCATCATCGGCATTGGCGACTACCGCCGGGCGCTGGTGCAGGCGGGCGCTTCCGTCATTGGCATCGTGATTGCACTGCTGCTCTCCTGCGTGGACTACCGCAGCCTTGTAAAGGTGTGGCCGGTGCACGTTGTGCTGACGTGGGGTCTGGTGCTGCCCACGCTGGTCATCCGCAACGTATCCATCGGCCCGCTGACCATCGGCTACAACGCCGGTGATACCGACAACTACTCCTGGTACAAGCTGGGCGGCTTTACCTTTCAGCCCACAGAGCTGGCAAAGATCAGCTTTATCCTGACCTTTGCCATGCACCTGAACAACGTGCGCAGCCGCATCAACGAGCCAAAGGAGCTGGCAAAGCTGCTGCTGCACCTGCTGGTGCCCATTGCCATCATCCATGTGCAGGGCGACGACGGCACCGCCATCATCTACGGCATCATCGGCTGCTGCATGATGTTTGCGGCGGGGCTGAGCTGGAAGTATATCTTTGCAGCCTTTACGGCGGCAGGCGCTGCCGTGGCGGTGGCCTTTGCCTTTTTCAGCGATAAGATCGGCAAAGGATACCAGTGGTACCGCATTCTGGCGGTGCTGGACCCGGAAAACACCACCGGCTGGGCCCCCAGCGAGACGGTGTGGAAGAACATCATCTACCAGCAGCAGCGCGGCGAGATCGCGCTGGGCTCCGGCGGCATCTTTGGCAACGGCTTATTCACCGGCCGGTATTACAGCGTGCCCAACGCCCACAATGACTTCATCCTCAGCTGGATCGGCAATGTGGCGGGCTTTGTTGGCTGCTGCGTTGTGCTGGGCGTTCTGCTGGCGCTGGTGATCAAGACCTTTGCCACCGGTGCCCGCAGCGAGGATCTGCTGGGCAGCTACATCTGCGCCGGTATCGGCGGTGCTCTGATGGCGCAAATCGCCGTGAACGTGGGCATGAACCTGCGGGTGCTGCCGGTCATCGGCGTCACTCTGCCCTTCTACTCCGCAGGCGGCAGTTCAGTGCTCATGCTGTATATCTGTGTAGGCTTAGTCCTTTCTGTATACTCTCACAACACCAAGAGCCTGTTTGGGTAAAGAATATTCTATAACACAAGGACGAGCAGCCCACGGGCTGCTCGTCCTTGCTTTTTTATCTTTCCAGCTTTTCCAGTTCCATCACCGGCCAGCCAAGGGCGCGGATGGCACTTTCATCGTGGGTGGCCAGCAGCACCGGCTTGCCCGCGCAGCGCTGCCGCAGCAGCGCCGCCGCCCGCTGCAGGGTGTCAGGGTCCATACCGGTAAAGGGCTCGTCCAATAGCAGGGTGTCGCTGGGTGCCCACAGCGCCCGCAGCAGCGCCACTCGCCGCTTTTGCCCGCCGGAAAGCCTGCGGGCAGGCAGCTGCAAGGCGGCAAACTCCATTCCAAGTTGTTGAAAATCACTCGTAATTTGCTTTTTGTACTGGTTTTCCGCCCCCGGAAGCACCAAGGTGACGTTCTGCACCGCGTTCAGCTGGGGGCAAAGTCGATCCTCCTGAAAGACCGCCGCCACCCGGCCCACCCCCTCCACACTGCCGGTGGTGGGACGCTCCAGCCCCATCAGGATGCGCAGCAGGGTGGTCTTGCCCCAGCCGCTGGGCGCCCACAGCACCACGGGGGCGTCCACCTCCATGCACAGGTCAGTAAAGAGCGGCGCTGCGCCGAACCGCTTTGTCAGGTGTTGAAGCCTCAGCATTTTGTCCCCTCCTCTCCCAGCACTGCACCCACGGCCTTATCCAATGCAAACAGGAACAGCTTTTCAAAGCCTGCGCTCAGCAGAATGATGACAAAGGTCCACGCAAACAGTTCCCCAGTGGAAAGGGTGATTTTGGCACGGTAGAGCGCATCGCCGATGCTGCCGTTGGGCAGACCGATGACCTCGGCTGCCACGCCGCTTTTCCAGCAGATGCCCAGTGCCACGCTGCACCCCTGCCGGAAGGCCGGCAGCACCGCCGGCAGCCAGATTGCCCGCAGGCGGCGCCCCGGCGGCAGGCGGAACACCGCCGCCATTTCCAGCAGCTGTACGTCTGCCCCGGCAATACCGGTGCGCACCACGCCGTACAGCACCGGCAGCACCATTAAAAAGCTGATAAGCACCGAAAGGGCGCTGCCCCGCACCCAGACCAGCGCCAGAATGATAAAGCTTGCCACCGGCGTAGCCTTGACCAGCTGCATCACCGGAGCCAGCAGCGCATCAGCGGCGCTCCACCGGGCGGCGCACACCGCCAGCACTACGCTGACCACTGCGCCCAGCACAAAGCCCAGCAGAATGCGCCCGGAGCTGAAGCCCACCCGCTGCCAGAAATCTGCCCTTGGCAGCAGCTGTACCAAGGTGCGCAGCGCCTGCACCGGCGATACCAAAAACACCTCCTGCCCGATGGCCATGGCTGCGGCCTGCCAGACCGCCAGCCAGAACACCACCGCCAGCAGACGGCGGAAAAACTGCTTGTTCTGCTTCATAAACTGCCCTCTTCCGCTGCCTATTATAAGGTATAGTATACCATACCGCCCCGCAAAGGGGAATGACCTGTGCACCACCTGCGGCGGGTCGGCTCACGATGTATATACTTTTATTCAACCGTCGTATGCTTGACATGAATTTACATCCAGTGTAAACTGGATACAATATGCGGTGCAACTTTGGCACCGGCGCAGGAAAGAGGGGGGACTGTATTGACGCAAGCGCTCAAGGGCCGCAAGCTGCTGCTTGTCGGTTTTACGTTGTTTTCCATGTTTTTCGGGGCAGGCAACCTGATCTTCCCGCCCGATCTGGGTGCAAAGGCAGGGACAAACCTCTGGCTCGCCTTTCTGGGGCTTGCTATCAGCGCCGTGGGGCTGCCGGTTGCGGGAGTCATCGCAGTGGCGCGGGCAGACGGTCTGGACAAGCTGGCCGGGCGGGTGCATCCGGTGTTCGCACAGGTGTTCATGATTTTGATCTACCTGTCCATCGGGCCGTGTCTGGCCATTCCGCGCACCGCAAGCACCTCCTTTGCCATGCTCACCCCGCTGCTGGGCAGCAGTGCCGGGCTGCAGCTGGGGTACTCCGCGCTGTTCTTCGGCGCGGCCTTTCTGGTGGCGCTGCACCCGGACAGGCTCACCCGCTGGTTGGGCAGGCTGCTATGCCCCTGCCTGCTGGTTCTGATTCTGATCCTGTTCGGCGGCTGTCTGCTGCACCCGCTGGCGGCGCAGTACGCTGCGCCCACCGAGACGTACCGTTCCGCAGTCGTGTTACAGGGCGTATTGTACGGCTATCAGACCATGGACGCCCTTGCGGCGCTGAACTTTGGTGCGGTCATCGCTATGAACATCCGGGCGCAGGGTGTTGCCCGGGAGCAGGACGTGCAGCGCAGTGCCATCCGTGCAGGGCTTGTGGCGGGCGGGCTGCTGCTGGCGGTCTACGCCATGCTGGGACACGCCGGAGCACTGACCGGTGCCACCGTGCCCGGCCTTGCCACCGGTGCCGAGGTGCTGACCGTGCTGGCCGAGCGGCTGTTCGGCAAAGCGGGGCTGGTGCTCCTTGCCGCCATCTTTATACTGGCCTGCTTCAACACCTGTGTAGGGCTGATTGCCTGTGTGGGAGAGTATTTCCACACCCTGCTTCCCCGCATCCCCTACCCTGCTCTTGCCGCCTTTTTTGCCGCTGCCAGTATGCTGATCGCCAATCTGGGGCTGGCAGAAATTCTGCGCCTGTCCATCCCGGTGCTCAACGCCCTGTACCCGGTGGCCATTGTGCTGATTACGCTTTCCTTCGTGCCCGGGCTGGAGCAGTGCCGCCAGGTCTACCCGCTGTGCATCGGCTGCACCGCCGTGCAGAGCGTTGCTGCCGCGCTGCCGCTTGGCCCGCTTTCTGCTCTTGCTAACGCCCTGCCGCTGGCGGCGTTGGACTTTGGCTGGGTGCTCCCGGCTGCTGCCGGACTGCTGGCAGGCATCCTTTTGAGCTGTACAGAAAAATAAAGGAGATATTACTATGATCCAGCCTATCATGCATGACCCGCTGTTTCTGGCGCAGAAGTCCGCCCCTGCCACCCCGGAGGACGCCCCTGTTGCGCGGGACTTACTGGAGACCCTGACCGCCCACGCCGATGGCTGTGTAGGCATGGCTGCCAACATGATCGGCGTGCTCAAGCGCATCATCGCAGTGGAGGCCGAGGACGGGTATCTGGTGCTGTTCAACCCGGTCATCCTGAAAAAATCCGGTCAGTACGAAGCCGAGGAGGGCTGTCTTTCGCTGGAAGGCGTGCGGAAAACAAAGCGCTGGCAGAGCATCAAGGTGCAGTACCAGACGGCGGACGGCAAACCGCGCATCAAGACCTTTACCGGCTGGACGGCGCAGATCATCCAACACGAGATCGACCATTGCGATGGAATATTGATTTAAGCTTTTATCACGCACAAAGCCCCCGAGGGGATGTACCCCCGGGGGCTTTGCTATGCTGTAACAGAGAGGTTGCAATTTTAGCCTTTGACACCGCCAAGCGCAACGCCACGGACGATGAACTTGGACAGCAGCAGGTAGACGACGATGACCGGCAGAATGGCGATGGCCACCATCATGTACACTTTGCCCATATCGAACTTCAGGAAGTCCGCGCTGCGCAGCTGGGCGATCAGGATTGGCAGGGTCTTTTTGTCTGCGGTGTCCAGCACCAGAGCCGGGATGAAGTAGTTGTTCCAGCTGGCCACGAAGGAGAAGATGGCCTGCACAGCCAGAGCCGGCTTCATGATGGGCAGCACGATCTTATTAAAGGTATAGAACTCGCCTGCGCCGTCAATGCGGGCGGCCTCCACGATCTCCATGGGAAGGGAGGCGTCCAGATACTGCTTCATGAAGAAGAACACGGTAGGTGCTGCAATGCTGGGGACGATCAGCGGGATGAAGCTGTTTTTCAGCCCCATCTTGGAGATCAACTGCAGAAAGCCCAGTGCGGACACCTGTGTGGGCATGGTCATGATGAGCAGGATCAGGGCAAAGGCGGCCTTTTTGAACTTGAAGTTATAGGCGTAGATGCCGTAGGCCGTCAGTGCCGAGAAGTAAACGCTGAGCGCTGCCGAGCAGGCAGACACCAGCAGGCTGTTGCGGATGCCGCTCACCACAGGGATGTTGGCGTCCGTAAGCACGTTGCGGAAGTTTGTGATGATGGACTTGCCCGGCATCAGCGAGAAGCCCTTCTGGATCTCGAAGTGGGTGCGGGTGGAGTTGATGATCAGCACATAGAAAAAGAACAGGCACAGAAAGCTGATCAGCACCAGCACCAGATAGCACCACGCACGGCGGGCGGTCAGGATCGCCTTTTCGGACTGGTTTTTAGGCGTATGTGCCATACTTATTTCCCTCCTTTGGCAGCAGCCTTTTTGGCTGCCTTCAGTTCCTTGCGCTGCGCCTTGGTCAGACCGTCATCCTCCTTGGTCAGCGAGAAGTACACGACGACGCACAGCACTGCACACACAAGGAACAGCACCACAGATACTGCACCGGCCATGCCGTAGTTCTTGCTGAACAGGTGGTTGTTCAGGTACATGATCATGGTGGTGGAGGTACGGTCGGGGCCGCCCTTGCCGTTGGTCAGAATCTGCGGCACATCGAACATCTGCAGGCCGCCGATCATGGAGGTGATCATCACATAGACCAGAATGGGGCGGATCAGGGGCAGGGTGATCTTCCAGAACATCTGGTTCGGGGTGCAGCCGTCCAGTTCCGCAGCCTCGTACAGGGTGGGATCCACGCCCATAATGGCTGCCATCAGCATGATGGTAGTGTTGCCGAACCACATCAGGAAGTTCATCAGGCCCACCAGACCACGGTTGCCCCACACGGTATTCAAAAAGCTGATGGGGGTCTTGATCCAGCCCATGCTCAGCAGCACTGCGTTCACCGGGCCGTTATCCGAGAACAGGGCGAAGAACAGCATGGCGAAGGCCGAGGCCATGATCAGGTTGGGCATGTAGATGACCGTCTTGAAGAAGGTCTGGCCCTTCAGCTTCAGCCGCAGGTCGGTGAACCATGCCGCCAGCAGCAGCGAGACGATGATCTGCGGGATAAAGCCGATGATCCACAGGATCAGCGTGTTGCTGAAATACTTGGGTAGATCGGTCGCGAACAGGGTGATGTAGTTTTTCAGGCCCACAAAGTTGGGTCCGATGATCTTCAGGCCGCTGCGGTAATACTCAAAAAAGCTGTAATAGATGGTGGATGCCAGAGGGATCAGCTGGAATACCGCGAAGATGATAAAGAACGGTGCAATGAAGATATAGCCCCATTTCGCGTAGCTGATCGACCCTTTCTTTTTTGTTTTTTCTCCCATGAGATCTCCCTCCTGCCGGGTCACAGCAAAACCAAAGGGGCGGGCGAGATACGCCGCCCGCCCCTTTGCTTCAATTTTCAGTTCGGAGTAAAACCACTTATGCGGGCCAGACCACGTCGGTCAGCTCGGGGTACTTCTCCTTGATAGCGGTCTCGAAGTTTGCCTTGGCGGCATCCTCCTCCACGTTGCCGGTGAAGTAATCCTTGAAAGCGTTCTGGAAGCTCTCGTTCAGGCCCTGATCGTACGGGCCGGCGTTGGACATATCGATCTTGGTTGCAGCCTCTGCAAACAGAGCGATGTGGTTCTGGCCGCCGAGGAAGTCGGACTTGTAATCGCTGTTGGCGATCTCGTTCATGGCCTTCTCGTTGTTGGTGTAGTCCTGCGTATCCATGGTGATCTGCTTCATGATGGCTTCATCGCAGGTCAGCTTCAGCATAACGTCCTTGATGGTCTCAAGGTTGTCGCTGCCGGCTGCGCCGCAGATCCAGGTGCCGCCCCAGTAGTAGGGCTGAGGGCCTTCGCACACAGCGTAGTCGCCGTAGATGCCGTTGCCCACCTGCGGGGTCTCGCCCTCTGCCACCGGCGTTGCCAGAGAGTTGCCCAGCAGGGTGAAGTTGATGCCCCAAGTGGAGTAGAAGAAGCCGAACACCTTACCGGTGGGGCCCTGATCGGAAGCCCACTGGCTGTCCCACAGGCTGGACTTGTTGTTGTAGCCCTTGTCGGTGTACTCCTTGGTCTGGTCCACCCACTTCATCAGGTTCTCGTCCACGGTAACGGTGGTGCCGGTGACCCAGGGTGCGGAGACGTTGTTGGAGAAGGTGCGGTAAGCATCGTCAAAGCCGGACAGCATCTTGTAGCCCTTGGCAGCAGCCTTGGCAGCTACATCGTTGAACTTATCCCAGTCGGACAGGTAGGTCTGCACCTCGGCGGGGTCATCGGTGCCCAGCACTTCCTTGGCAATGCTGCGGCGGTATGCGAACAGACCCGGGGTAGCCTGCCAAGTGGTGCCGCGCTGGCTGCCGTCCACAGTAACGATATCCTTGGTGTACTGGTACTGGCCAGCCAGATCGGAATCGGTCAGGCCGATATCCTTCTTGACATCCAGAACGTAGTCGGAGTCCACATACTTCAGAGCGTAGTCAGCCTCGATCAGGAAGATGTCGATCTTGTCGTCATCGGCAGCGGAGTCCTGATTCAGCAGAGCCTCGTCCAGCTTGTTCTGGTAGTTGTTGTTCTCGTTGGCGTTGATGGTCCACTTCACGGTGGTGCCGTCCTTCAGGGTGGTGGTGGACTTGTCGGCTGCGATCTCCTTGACCTCGGGATAGTAGTCGTTGAAGCGGCTCTGGAACTCATCATTCCAGCACCAGATGTTCAGCACCTTGCCCTCGGCAGCAGCCGGAGCAGAAGCAGCAGCGGAGGATGCAGGAGCCGCAGAGGAAGCAGCAGTGCTGCTGGAAGAACCGCCACCGCAGGCTGCCAGAGCAGCACCAATCGTCACGACACCGGAAGCGAGCAGGAAATTACGACGAGAGATCTTTTTCATAAGGGTAAACCTCCTTCATGGTTTTCCAATTAAAAAATTCATTCTCAAAAACTCCGCGCCGGGAGTTGTGGGCCTTTGTTAAAGGATGCGGACGGAGCCGCCGTCCAGCAGTTTGCCGGACACCCGGATCTGCTCCGGCAGGGTCACACGCGGATGTTCGATCAGCTCGATCAGCTTATCCGCTGCCAGCCTGCCAAGGGATTTGGTGTTCTGCTGGTAGGTCACCAGCGAGGGTTTGACCACCCGGGAGAGATAGATGCCATCGTATCCCATCACCGAGATGTCCTCCGGGATACTTAGCCCCGCTTCGGTCAGGGCGTTGTAGCCGCCCAGTGCGGAAAAGTCATCCGGGAAGATGATGCAGGTGGGCCGCTGCGGCAGTGCCAGCAGCGCTCGGGTCTCCTCTGCGCAGCGATCCACATCGTGGTACACACTGCAGCGGACGTACTCCTCCGGCACCTTCAGCCCCAGCTCCTCGCAGGCTTGATAGAAGCCTGCCAAGCGGTTCTCGGTAACGGCTGTCTTTTCGCCGTGGATGAAGGCGATGCGCCGGTGTCCGCAGGCCCATGCCTGCTGTACCAGAGCCTTTGTGCCCACCACGTTGTCTGAAAGGATCGCCATCCGGTTGTTGAACACATGGTCGATGGTCACCACCGGCACATCGCCGTTGACCAGTTCCACCACCTGCGGATCGTAAAAGTTCACACAGGCGATCACCACGCCGTCCACACCCCGGTAGTGGCAATGCTCCAGATAGCTCATGGACTTGCCGCTGATGTTGTGGTTGATAAAGGTGATATCGTAGCCGCGCTTTTCCGCTTCTACCTTGAAGCTGTCCAGCACTGCGGAGAAGTACTCGTGGGTCAGGCCGCTCTGTTTTTCATCTACGAACAGAACGCCAAGATTGTAAGTGCGGTTGGTTTTCAGCGCCCGGGCCGCTGCGTTGGGCAAGTACCCCATGCGGCGGGCCGCTGCACGGATGCGCTCCCGCGTGGCCGGTGCGATGTCCGGCTGGTCGTTCAGCGCCTTACTGACGGTTGCGACGGATACGCCGCATTCTTTCGCCAGATCCTTCAGGGACGGCATCTTTTAGCCTCCTTCCGAGGATAGGAGCAGCGGGATGTTTCTCGCAAGTTCCTTAATCGTTTTCGCAATCTCAATATATCGCATTCTGCACCAAAAATCAAGCGAAAACGTAAAAGTTTTAGCTCAGCTGCATCACTTTTGGCATTTTGTTCCAATACAACCTGTAAAAATTGTGCATCTCGATTCACTTTCGTTACATTTCGATTAAAACGGAAAAATTTTCGTTGCAGTTTCGTTATGGTTTTCGGTGCTGGAGGCCGTATGTATATATTACTTTTAAAATGGGATTTCAGGTCTTTCGTTCGCCCTTTCGCCGGTGTACGCCGTGCCGAAAGCCGCCGAAAACCGCCGGGGCTGCGCAGATTATTTTAAAATTTCCGTTGAGATTTTTGCAAAAAGCTCTTGCATTTTTGGGTGGGATACGGTATGCTTAGCGTGATGAGATTGCTTCTTTCGCAGTGTCTTAATCGTTTTCGCCCATCGACACACTGCCCGCCCGACAAGGCGCAGTTTTAAGGAGGAAGCATTATGAAGTTCGGATATTTTGATGACCAGAATAAGGAATACGTCATCACCACCCCGCAGACGCCCCTGCCCTGGATCAACTACCTTGGCAGTGAGGACTTCTTCAGTCTGGTCTCCAACACGGCGGGCGGTTACAGCTTTTACCGGGATGCCCGGATGCGCCGCCTGACCCGCTACCGCTACAACAACTCCCCGCTGGACATGGACGGCCACCGGATCTACATCAAGGACGGCGACACCGTGTGGAACCCGGGCTGGCAGCCCACCAAGACCCCGCTGGACAGCTACAGCTGCCGCCACGGTCTGGGCTACACCATTCTGGAGGGCAAAAAGGACGGCGTGACCGCCCGGCAGGAGTTGTTCGTCCCCAAGGGCGATGCCTGTGAGCTGGACCGTGTGACAGTGTGCAACGGCAGCACCGTTACCAAGGAGCTGGATCTGTTCAGCTATGTGGAGTTCTGCCTGTGGGATGCCGTGGACGACGGCTCTAACTTCCAGCGCAACTACTCCACCGGTGAGGTAGAGGTAGAGGGCAGCGTCATCTACCACAAGACCGAGTACCGCGAGCGCCGCGACCACTACGCCGTGTTCTGGGCAAACTGCCCGGTGGACAGCTTTGACACCACCCGGGATGCTTTCTGCGGCGTATACGGCGGCCCGGCAGACCCGCAGGCCGTCCGCGCCGGGCACTGCTCCGGCAGCATTGCCCACGGCTGGGCACCGGTGGGTGCGTTGCACATCCACCTGACCCTCGCCCCCGGCGAGAGCCGCAGCATCCTGTTCGGTCTGGGCTACATCGAGAACCCGCAGCAGGAAAAGTTCATTGCCCCGGGCGTCATCAACAAGACCCGCGCCCACGCCATGATGGAGCGCTACGCCACCGATGCACAGATTGATGCCGCCCGCGCCGCCCTGCGCACCCACTGGGAAGAGCTGCTGTCCACCTACCATCTGGAATCCGGCGAGGAAAAGCTGAACCGCATGGTCAACATCTGGCACCAGTACCAGTGCATGGTCACCTTTAACATGAGCCGCTCTGCCAGCTACTACGAAAGCGGCACCGGACGCGGCATGGGCTTCCGGGACAGCTGTCAGGACCTGCTGGGCTTTGTGCACATCATCCCCTCCCGCGCCCGGGAGCGCATTCTGGATATCGCCGCCACCCAGTTTGAGGACGGCAGCGCCTACCACCAGTACCAGCCCCTGACCAAAAAGGGCAACCGGGATATCGGCACCGGCTTCAACGATGACCCGCTGTGGCTCATTGCCGGTACTGCCGCCTACCTGCGGGAGACCGGCGACTGGTCTATTCTGGAAGAGCAGGTGCCCTTTGATAACGACGCCACCAAGGCGCAGCCCCTGATGGAGCATCTGCGCCGCAGCTTCAACTTTACCTGCACCCATCTGGGTCCCCACGGCCTGCCGCTCATCGGCCGCGCCGACTGGAACGACTGCCTGAACCTGAACTGCTTCTCCGAGCACCCGGGCGAGAGCTTCCAGATCACCGGCCCCAGCGAGGGGCCCGTGGCCGAAAGCGTTTTCATTGCCGGTATGTTCGTCAAGTACGGCCACGAATACGCCCAGCTGTGCGACCATTTGAATCTGACCGAAGAAGCCGCTGCCGCCCGCAAGCACATTGATGCCGTGGAGCAGGCCACCCTGACCGCCGGTTGGGACGGCGCATGGTTCCGCCGTGCCTACGATGCTTTCGGCAAGCCCGTCGGCAGCAAGGAGTGCACCGAGGGTCAGATCTTTATTGAGCCGCAGGGCATGTGCGTCATGGCTGGCATCGGCAAGGAGAGCGGACAGGCCGCGCAGGCGCTTGCCAGCGTGGAGGAGCGGCTGGACACCAAATACGGTGTGGTGCTGCTGCAGCCCGCCTACACCAGCTATCAGCTGAATCTGGGCGAGATCTCCAGCTATCCTCCGGGATACAAGGAGAACGCCGGTATCTTCTGCCACAACAACC
>ERZ1034901.544-NODE-544-length-29351-cov-14.765770_pt1 | contig 29351 bp, 27 predicted proteins | sample MGYA00520628_ERZ1034901 | MGnify/ENA primary metagenome ERZ1034901 (study PRJEB33766, sample SAMN09781783) | gut metagenome | biome: gut microbiome | host: Homo sapiens | place: Madagascar | study: EMG produced TPA metagenomics assembly of the PRJNA485056 data... | reverse complement strand
CCGGAGTTGACAACGTGAGAGGCTGCCGTCCTAACCGCTAGACGATGGGGACATCACTGCGGAGAGGTCGAACTATACAGAAGTCTCCCGAAAAAAGCAAGTGCGCAGATCCCGAACGTATGAAAAAAGAAAGGGACCATCCTTTCGGACAGTCCCTTTTCTCAGGAAATCGGAAACGACTTCTCTTTAGGCCAGCGCCTTCGCGATGCGGGCGAGCACCTTTTCGCGGCCGATGAGGCAGAGCGTGCGGTCGATCTGCGGCGTGCGGTCGGCAACGCAGACGCCGACGCGAAGCGGCGTGGCAAGAACCTTCATCGGGATTTCGCGCTCAGCCATCACGGCCTGAATGACGTGGTAGACGTTTTCAGGGGTGACTTCATCGAGGGCCTTCAGCTTTTCGCCGAAGAGCGCGAGCGCTTCGCGGCCGCCGTCGGCGAGGGCCGCAGCGAGGGCTTCGGGGTCCGCATCCTTCTCAACATAGAAGAAGAGCGCGGCGTCGGCGAGCGCTTCGAGGGTGGCGCTGCGGGTCTTCAGAAGACCGCAGACCTGAACGAGGTCGGGACCATTCTCAATGAGGCCGCCGCGGGCTTCGATGCGGGGCTGAACGAGTTCCGCGAGGCGCGCATCGTCGGCTTCCTTCATGTACTGGCCGTTCAGCCAGTCGAGCTTCTTCCAGTCGATGCGGGCGGAAGCGCGCGAGCAGTCCTTGAGGTCGAAGACCTTGGCGAGCTCCTCGCGGGAGAATTTCTCCATATTTCCGTGGCCCCAGCCGAGGCGCGCGAGGTAGTTGAAGATCGCTTCGGGGAGGTAGCCCTTCTTTTCGTATTCGAGAACGGACACCGTGCCGTGGCGCTTCGAGAGCTTCTGGCCGTCCTGACCGCAGATGAGCGGGAGGTGCGCGAAGACGGGCACCTCAGCGCCGAGCGCGCGGTAGATGTTGATCTGGCGCGGGGTGTTGTTGATGTGGTCGGCGCCGCGGATCACGTGGCTCACCTTCATGTCCCAGTCGTCCACCACAACGGCGAAGTTGTAGGTGGGGATGCCGTTGCGCATGATGATGAGGTCGTCGAGCTCGGAATTCTGAACCGTGATGGGGCCGTAGACGGCGTCGTCCCAGGTCACCGCGCCCTCGTCGGGGTTGCGGAAGCGGATCACGGGCTTCACGCCTTCGGGAATCGGGCGGCCCTTGCAGTTTTCAGGACGCCAGCGGCCGTCGTAGCGGGGCTTGAGGCCCTGGGCGCGCTGCGCTTCGCGAAGCTCATCGAGTTCTTCCGGGGTCGCGTAGCAGTAGTAGGCGCGGCCGTCGGCGAGCATCTGGTCGACCACTTCCTTATAGCGGGCAAGACGGTCCATCTGATAGATGGGGCCCTCGTCGTAGTCGAGGTTGAGCCACTTCATGCCGTCAAGAATCACCTGCACGGCTTCCTTGGTCGAGCGCACCTGATCGGTATCTTCAATGCGCAGGAGGAACTTGCCGCCGAAGTGACGGGCGACAGCCCAGCAGTAAATGGCCGTGCGCGCGGTACCGAGGTGCATCATGCCGGTGGGGCTCGGCGCGATGCGGGTGCGAATTTCTTTCATGTCGAAAAGCTCCGGAAAAACTCGTTCGCGTTCCGCAGGCGGCGTGGATGAAGTGAGGCCGCCCGGGAAGCGGAAAAGAAGAATTGGATATTTTAGAACGCTCAATCTTAAGCGTTTGTGCTTAGGCCCATGTGAAGTAGGTCCAGGCGGAGAAGATGACGGCAAGGATCGCTTCGCAGATGAAGATCTGCTTGAAGGACTGGAAGAAGTCGGCCTTGAAGTAGTCCACCGAAATCGTGAAGCAGAGATGCACGGGGGTGAGCATCTGGCCGATGCAGCCGAAGACCATTGCCATGCCGGCGTAAGTGAGGCTTCCCGGTGCAATTGCCGCGCAGATGGGCATGGCCATCGCGATGTAGCCCTGGGACATGCCGGTGAGAAGGCCGACCAGGACGGAGAGCATCGCGAAGATCACGGGAGTCGGAAGCGGAAGCGCCTTGAGAGCCGCGAGCGTTTCGTCAAGAACCCCGGTGCCGGAAAGGAGCGAAATGAAGTAGAGAATCATCACGACGTTGAGAAGGAGCTTCCGGTCGAAGGCCTCGAGGAAAATGTCCTTGATGGGCACGGGGCGCTTCAGGAAGTAGAAGGTCGGGATGAGCGCCAGTACGGAGATGCCCATCGCGATGCCGGCGGGCATGTTGAAGATGAGCATGAGGAGAATGTTGAGAACGACCGGGGAGATCGCAAGGGCGACGTTTCCGAAGTCCGCGAGGCGCGAAGCCCCCGTCGAGACCTTCTTTTTGACGTGATCCTCGCCCTTCAGGGGCGCGAGAAGCACGAACCACCCCACGATGAAGGTGGCTGCGGCGAACCAGATGAGGTGTAGCACGAGGTCGGAGAGGTGAATGCCGGCAATCGCGCAGGCAAGGAGCATTCCGGGCACCGTCGGGCTTGAGGTCTCAAAGATGTGGCGGAAGTAGTAGTTGATGGAAGCCTTCCGGGCCGGAGAAATATTCATCCCTTCGCTTGCCGCCTGAACGATCGGGGCGGAAAAGCGCGCGCCCCCGAGCGACGGGAGAAGCCCGAGGAACGCGGGCATGACGGCGAGCGTGATGCGCGATGAGGAGAAGAGCCGGTTCAAGGCCTCGACCATGCCTTTCAGCGTTCCGGATTTTCTCAGCTGCACCTCAAGGCACATGACGAAGTAGAGCGCGAAGATGAGGTCGTAGGTTCTCGGAAGCGTCGCCGTTTCCACGGCGCTCGACCAGAGCGTTGCGAGCGACCGGTCGTTCAGAATCCACATGACGGCGCCCGCCGCGAGAATGGCGAGGCCGATCATCACGCGAAAGCGCAGAAGCACTGCGATCGCGAGAATAGCCAGGAAGAGAATGAGGAAAATATTCATTTTTTTGAAATTTCCGAGAGAATTCCGGTATCGGAACTTTCTATTTTAGGAGCGTCCGGGAGGTTCGGAATTTGAGAAACGTCAACCCGTAAACGCGGCGAGCATGGCGCACATGACGGCCACCGATACCAGGACGGAAACGGAATTGATGTTGGCGGCGGCCTCCCAGTCGAGATTCGCCTTCATCGTGAAGATGACGCCCATGACGGGAAGCGGCGACATCATCGTAACGGCGATTGCCTGGCGCACTTCAAGGGGAAAGGGCAGCAGGAAGTAGAGGCCGACGGCGATGATTGCGTTGACGACGTAGCGTACGCACATCATTTTGAAAAGCTCGCCGAACTTTTCCCAGTTGATCGCGAGGTTGATCGAGAGGCCGATGAGGAGCATCGAGAGGAAGGTATTGGCGCCCCCTACGACCTTGCAGAACTGCAGAATGGGTCCCGGAACCTTGAGTTCAAGGAAGGAAAGCGTGAGGAGAATGAGGTAGGTCCAGATGGGAGCGGCGTGCGCGAGCGTGCGGAAGACGTTGAGAAAGGCTTTCAGGGCGCCGCCGTTGCCGCGGAATGCAAAGGCGTAGGTGCCGCCTGTGCACATGATGGCGTTGCCGATGTCGAAGAGGCAGACGACGAGAAAGCCGAGCGGCGAAACGAGCCCCATCGTGAAGGGCATGGCGAAGGTCCCCACGTTGAAGCTCGACATGTTGAGCATGGCAAAGGGGACGGCTTTGTCCCGGTCGGGCCGCCGGTGCGTCATGAGCCAGGCAATGCCGATCATGATCCAGGTCGCCGTAATCGGAATGAGGATGGTGGCGAGGAGTTCGACCGGAAGCGTGACGCCGTTGAGGAACGTGATGATCGCGCAGGGGAGCGTGATGTTGAGAACGAGGAACCCCACGGGCTTCGCGAGATCTCTCGGAACGAGTCCCTGCGCGCGGATGAAGACGCCGATGAGAATGACCGCAACGTAGCCGAGGACGGTGATGAGCGCGGTCATGAATGCTTCTCCTCTTCCTTCGCTTCCCTGGTTTTGTCCCCGAGCTTCAGAACGAATTCGCGCGCATAGACCGGGATCTCCTCAATCGGGCGCAGGGCAAGGTGCCCCATCGAAAATTCGCAGCCGCACCAGAGCTGGTTGTAGAAGCCCTCTTCCTTGAGAAGCTCGCCCCTGCGCTGCTGCAGACCGCCTTTGCGCCAGTTCATGTCCCAGTAGGCTGTCCCGGGCGTGAGGCGTGCGGCTTCTTCGGCCGCCTCGCGGATCTGTTCGAGCCGCTTCCAGCGGCTCCCGGCCAGAGTCGTTGTAAAGGATTCAATGCCGAGTCGCTTCGCGGTCCGGGCGGTGGCGAGCATGCGCACGCCGAAGCAGACGCGGCAGCGCGCGCCGCGTTCGGGTTCATTCTCGAGCCCCTTCACCGCCTCGTGCCAGAGCGCGTGGTCGTAGTCGCCGTCGACGAAGGGGACGCCGAGCTTCGCCGCATAGCGCTGGCACTCGTTCTTCCTCACGAGGTATTCCTCCTGAGGGAAGATGTTCGGATTGAAGTAGAAAATGGTCGGGGCGTAGTCGTGCTGAAGGAGCCATTCAAGGATGGCGCTCGAGCAGGGCGCGCAGCAGCTGTGAAGCAGTACAGGCCGTGGCATGAGGAGGTCTCGGTTGCAGGATTTTTTAGAGCGAAATTTTAGCAACCGCTCCTCTTCAGAATGACGTCTTCGGTCAATGAAAAATCAGGCAAATCGGCCCTGCAGGAACCATCTTCCGGACGCATCCTCGCGGTAGAGCCAGAGACGTTCGCCGCGAACGCTCCGGGCGCTGTAGTAGGTTCTTCCGTTTATCGCGCGGTCTTCGGCTTCGAGCGCGAGCGGTCCTTCAAGGACCGGCTGAAGTCCGTTGCCGAGGGGAAGCTCGCGCGGTTCCGGAAAGACTTCCGTCGGGAAGGGAAGCCCGCCCGCATCGCTTCTGACCGGCGCTCGCTGGTGCGCCAGAGGGCGAAGCGCTTCAGCAGGCGCGTGTCTCTGAAGCGTTTCAGGGAGCATCCTTCCCGTCCGCTCGAGCTGAAAGACGCGCCTTGAGCCGAAGCGCTCCTCGAGCTTCCGGACGAGGAAAGACGCCTTACGGACGCGCTTTTCGCCGCGCGCCCTGAGGGAGAGGCTTCCGAGGAGCGTCGCGGAAGCGGCTTCAAGCAAAAAGCGCGCGAGCTCCCGGGTTGTCTTTTCCGAACCCGTCTCGCTGAAGAAAAAGACGCACGACTGCTCCCAAAAGCGCCTGACCGGACGGCCCGCTTCATCACGAAGCGCGATTTCCAGGGTCAGCCGATTGAATGCTTCTGCAGCCGCCCACGAAGCGATGGCGGCAGCCATGCGCTCCGCCTGAAGGGGCTTCGCGTCCGGGTCAAGCGTTGCCCGGAGCGCCAGGGCTTCATTCATTTCCGGAAGATTCGGGACGCTCGCGCCGAATGCACGGGCGTGCTTCACGAGGCCTTCGGCATCGAAGGCTTCCGCTTCGTCTTCTGCCGAACCGGCCGCTTTCTGAAGCGCCTCCATCAGGGTGGAGGCGGATGCTGCAAAGTTGTTGAAACCGAGCGCCTCAAAGCATGCATGCGCTTTTTCGGCTTCCTCGCACCCGCAGTGAAGGAGGAGCGCCGCCGCGCCGGATCCGGGAGAGCGGATGAGCCGGGCTTCCTTTGAATAGCGCCGCGCGAGAAGAAGCATCAGCGTCGTGAGTTCAGCGGCGGCGGTTGCTCTCGCATGTTCAAGGCTGAGACCGGGAAGGCGCAGCAGGGCTTCCTTTTCTGTCATTCCCCGGCGGATCCCGTGCGCGTCAGCAGCGGCGTTCCTTGCTTCGATGCGGCCTTCGACCGCGAGCGCGGCGGGATCAGAAGACCGGGCAGAGAGACGCTTCGGGTTGAGCGCCAGAAGAAGCTGCGGGAAATAAAGAATCGTGAAATCCGGAGACATGAGATCGGGCTCGAAAGAATTTGGGAATCAGAAGGCCGGGAGCGCTTCCGGGAAGAGGCTCGGCTGGCAGGGCCGGGAGGTTCTTTCGTCTTTGGAAGACTGACGATCCGGGGCATTCGCCGGCCGGGCACCGAGGGCGAGCTTCGACGGCTCGAGAAGAATTTCTTTTGCGGTATTGAGAAAGGTGCTCATCCGGATGGCCCGGATGCGGATCGCCTCAGCGCCCTCCGGCAGAAAGAGAAGCCTGAGAACCCCTTCGGGCGCGAGGCAGGCGAGCGCTGCCGGGCGGATGGCAAAAAGCGCGGCGCCGTGCGTTTGCGCTGCGAGCTGAAGCCTGCGCATGCGGATGCGGTCCTGCTTCGGCGAGAGCGCAGGGAGCCAGGCGACGACGGCTTCGGCTTCGCCGCTTGAGAGTGCAAGCTCGGCCGCGTCGAAAGCCTCCTCTGCCGTGGGCGGCACCACAAAGAGTTCCCGGGAAATGTCGATCCCGAACGCCTCGAAGGCCGGCAGGAACGGTTCAAACCCGCGCTCTGGGAGCACCCAGACGGCGGAAGCCGCATGAGAAACCGCGCCGAGGAGCATCCTGACTTCGCCGCGGCGGGATGCCGGCGCGAGAATCTCAGTGAGCCCCGCTTTGGGGAATCCTCCGTCGAGAAGGTCGTCGAACTCCCTGATCCCAGAGGCAAGGCGGTCCCCGGCTTCAGCGGTTTTGGAAGCGAAGAAGATGGCCCGGCCTTTTGCGGCGAAAGCGCTCAAATGAATGCTGACTGACATGAGGAACCTCCCTTTGAGGAGAAAAGTGCGTCTCTATGTCAAAGGAGTGTACGAGAAAGAATTTTTCAAGATCGATCGTTGATCTTCAACGATGATCCTGATTCTGGATATTTTTAAATTTATTTAGATAAAACAATTGAATAAGTGAGTGATCCTCACTGCATTCATAACGAAGGGGAAAAGCGCCCGGAGCGGAATGGAGAGGACTCCATCTTTGTAATGCACTCTTGGAGTAGCCGTTCCCCTCTACTCTCCTTTCAGAGTGATCCTTACCGTGCTTCCTGAAGGACCCGCCGGCACTCCCGCAAAGGCTCAAAGGCGTGCTTCTCTGTCAGCCGGATGCAGTCTTCCTTGACCTGAATCAATAGCGGAAAAACGCGGCGCGCCTTTTGCGCGTAAGCGCACCCGAACGCGATAACCTTTCCCACTTGAAATCTACTTTTAAAGGAATGCCATGACCGATCTGACTCCCGGGCTGGATGCCCGGTGGAATCACGTTGTTCAGGAGCTCCATGAGGCGGAGAAGAAGGCCGGGAGGAGCGCCGGCGACGTGACGCTTCTTGCTGTCGGTAAGACCTTCAGCGCGGAGGCGCTTTTCGAGTGCGCGAAGCTCGGCGCCCGCGCCTTCGGCGAAAACTACGCTCAGGAAGGGTGCTCGAAGGTGGATTGGTTTCGCGAGCACCATCCGGAACTCGCGCTCGAATGGCATTTCATCGGGCCGCTCCAGGCCAATAAAACGCGCGGCGTTGCCGAGCGCTTCGACTGGGTGCAGTCGATTGACCGTGAACGCATTGCGAGGCGCTTGTCCGAGCAGCGTCCGGAGGATCTTCCGCCCCTCAACCTGCTTATCGAAGTCAATATCGACGGCGAGGAATCGAAGTCGGGCGTCAAGCCCGATGCGCTCGAGGCGCTCGCCGCAGAAATCGAAATGCTGCCCCGCGTGAGGCTTCGCGGCCTGATGGCGATTCCGGCGCCTGCGGAGACCTATGAGGCCCGCATGAAGCCGCTTCTCGCGATGCGGGAGCTCTTCAATCAATTTAAAAAGGCTCATCCCCATGCCGACACGCTCTCCATGGGCATGAGCGCAGATATGGACGAAGCCGTTGAAGCCGGATCCACAATGGTGCGGATCGGCCGCGCCATTTTCGGCGAACGCAATTACGCGCAAAAAGCCTGACTTGGAATTTAGGAGAGAATCATGCTGACGATAGGATTTCTGGGCGGCGGCAACATGGCCGCGGCGTTGATCGGGGGCCTTCTCAAGGAGAAGGCCGAAGACCTGACGGTTCACGTGGTGGACCATCACCCGGAAAAGCTCGCGAAGCTCGAAGCCCTGGGCGCCAGAACGCATAAGGAGCCGGGCGGCTGGATCACGGCCTGCGATCTTCTGGTGCTCGCCGTGAAGCCCCAGACCATGAAGGCGGCAGTGGAGCCGATCGTGAAGCTTCTGAACCCGAAGGGAGCTGCGCTCTCAATCGCTGCCGGCATCGAAGCGGGCGTTCTTTCCGGCTGGCTCGGGGGCTACCCCCTCATGCGCGCGATGCCTAATACCCCGGCGATGGTCGGGGCCGGCATTGCCGGGCTCTGGTCGCCTAAAGGGATGGACGAATCGCTTCGCGAGGCGGCGCTCCGCGTGCTGCGCGCCGGGGGCGAGGTCGTCGAAGTGAGGAATGAGTCGGAGATCGACCTTGTGGGCGCTATCCCCGGGAGCGGTCCGGCCTACGTTTTCCGCTTCATGGAGGCGCTCGAGAAGGCGGGCCTGAAGCGCGGGCTCTCTGAAGAGAGCGCTCATGCGCTCGCGCTCGGCACGGTCTATGGCGCCGCTGAGCTTGCGCGCGTGTCCGGCGAGGAATTCTCGCTTCTGCGCGAAAAGGTAACGAGCAAGGGCGGCACGACGGCAAAGGCGCTCGAGGTCATGAACCGGCTCGACATTGACCGGATGATGGACGAGGCCGTGGAAGCAGCCCTGAAGCGCACGGCTGAAATGAAGGCGCTCTTTCGCTGATGGGCGACATGACGGCATGGGTGCTTGCGCTCTTTGCGAGCGACAGCATCGACATTGCGCTCTTCGTGACGGCCTTTGTGTCGGCGACGCTTTTCCCCGGGGGCTCCGAAGTGATGCTCGCCGGGGCGCTCGCCGCGCAGCCCGAGCGCTGGGCCTGGCTCCTTGCCGTCGCGACGGCAGGAAACACGCTGGGCTCCATGACTTCCTGGGTGATCGGCCGCTTCATCCCAACGGTGAAGCGGGAGACGAAGGCCGTCCTGTGGGTGAGGCGCTGGGGCGCCTGGGCGCTTCTTTTTGCGTGGCTTCCCGTCGTGGGAGACGCGATTCCGGTGGCGGCGGGGTGGCTCAGGATTGACCCGCTCATGAGCCTTCTCGCCATTGCCGTCGGCAAAGGCATCCGCTACGCCTGCGTAGCGGGAGCGGTTCTTCCGCTCGTTCTCTGAGAGACGGCTAAAACCGCTCAAAATCATCTAACGGCGGCGATTTTCAAGGGATTCCCGCCGTTATAATTGCGAATTGCTCTCAGGCGGAGCTTCTCTCCGCCTTCATAATCCTCCCCTCCGCAGAAGGTTCCGCCAGCGCTTCGGTTAATGGAAGAAGCCCAGGCTGCGAGCTCCGGACCGGGGCGCATCCCGATTTTTGTTGAGGAACGCAATGAAGATATTAGTTGCTGTGAAGCGGGTCGTTGACGCGAAGGTCAAGGTCCGCCCGCTCCCGGACCATTCCGGACCGGACATCAAGCTCGCCCGCATGGCGATGAACCCCTTCGATGAAATTGCGGTTGAAGAGGCCGTCGAGCTGAAGGAAGCGGGAAAAGCCTCGGAAGTGGTTGCGGTTTCGATCGGCGGCGCGAAGTCGGTTGATGTTCTGCGCACCGCCATGGCGATCGGCGCCGACCGCGCCATTCATGTGGTTACCGACGACGCCGTCGAACCTCTCGCCGCCGCGAAGATTCTTGCTCAGATCGTCGAGCGCGAGAAGCCCGGCATCGTGCTTCTCGGCAAGCAGGCGATTGACGACGACTGCGGTCAGACGGGCCCGATGCTTTCGGGGCTCCTTCGCTATCCGCTTGGCGCCTTTGCAAGCGAAATCGAATTCGCGGACGACGGACGCCTCGTCGTCACGCGCGAAACCGACGGCGGCACGCAGACCGTGTCACTCTCGATCCCGGCCGTGATCACTGCGGACCTCCGCCTTGCCGAGCCCCGCTACGTGACGCTTCCCTCCATGGCGAAGGCCCGCAAGAAGCCCGTGGAAGCGATTCCCGTGGGCGAACTCGACGTCGATCTCACGCCGCGCGTGAAGACGCTTTCCGTCGAACCTCCGCCGGCACGCAAGGCAGGCGTGATGGTTTCGAGCGTGGATGAGCTCGTTGAGAAGCTTCGCAACGAAGCGCATGTGATCTAAGGATTTGAAGGAACGAAAGAATGACTGCGCTTCTGATTGCTGATCATGACAATGTGAATCTGCGTCCTGCGACCGCGCATGCGCTGACCGCCGTCCTCCAGATGAGTGAGCCCGTCGACATTCTGGTTGCCGGCAACGGCTGCCAGGCCGTGGCCGAGAAGGCCGCGAAGCTGAAGGGCGTGCGCACGGTGATTCTCGCCGAGAACGCGAAGCTCGCGCAGGAGCTCCCCGAGGTCCTCGCGGACCTTGTCGTGGCGGAAGCTCCCGGGTATTCCCACATCTTCTTTGCTGCGACGGCGCTCGGCAAGGCCGCCATGCCCCGCGTTGCGGCGATGCTCGACCTCACGGCGATTTCCGATGTGGTGGGCGTGAAGGGTCCGAAGACCTTTGTTCGCGGCATTTATGCCGGGTCGCTTCTTGCGACGGTCGAAACCGAAGAAGTCGTCGTGGTGGGCACTGTCCGCACGACCGCCTTCGAAGCAACCGGGGAAGGCGAGGTTGCCGCCCCCATTGAAACCGTCGAATGCCCGGATGCCGACGACACCTCGCGCTTCGTGAAGTTCACGGAAACGAAGAGCGATCGTCCGGAACTCGTCTCCGCACGCGTTGTCGTCGCGGGCGGCCGCGGCCTCATCGACGAAGCGGGCTTCAAGGCCCTCGAGGAACTCGCCGACTCCTGCGGCGCTGCCATCGGCGCCACCCGCACGGCGGTCGACATGGGGCTCTGCCCCAATGACTGGCAGGTCGGTCAGACGGGCAAGATGATTGCCCCGCAGCTCTACATGGCCTTCGGCATTTCGGGCGCCATCCAGCACACGGCCGGCATCAAGGATGCCAAGGTGATCGTTGCGGTCGACAAGGACCCCGAAGCGCCGATCTTTGAAGTGGCCGATTACGGTCTCGTCGCTGACGGCGCCGAAACCTGCCGGGCGCTCAAGGGCAAGCTCGGCAAATAAGCGCATCGGATCCCGAAAGGGAAATCCGCGCTCTGTGAGAAGCGGTCTCTGGGATTCCCGGGACCGCTTTTTCTTGCGTCGTAAGGATTATTGCGGGAGACGCGGCAATCGGCTAGAGTTGTTCCTCGTTATTCATATTGGGAATAGCGACATTTTTTTGCTGCGGGAGACTTTTTCCTAAATGCTGAAGGCCCGATTCCGAAAGACGCTTGGCGGCTTCACCCTTGAGGCTCAACTCAACCTTGAGCGCGGCATCAATGTGCTTCGAGGCGAATCGGGAGCGGGGAAGACGACGGTTGCCAATCTCCTTTCGGGCGCGATGAGGCCCGATGACGGCGAGATCGAACTTGAAGGCCTGACGGTTTATTCCCGCGCACGCCGCATTTCGCTGCCGCCGCAGTCCCGCGGAATCGGCTTCGTCTTTCAGTCGCACCGGCTTTTTCCGCATCTCACGGTGCGGGAAAACATCCTTTTCCCGAGCCTCTTCGGCGGCCGGAAGTCTGCGGTCGATTTTGACGAAACGATTGAAATTCTCGGGCTTGAGCCGCTTCTTGAACGTCTCCCCTCCGGGCTCTCGGGCGGCGAGGCGCAGCGCGTTGCGCTCGGGCGGGCCCTCATGGGCGCCGAGCGGCTCCTCATTCTTGATGAACCGCTCTCGAGCCTTGACCCCAGGCGTCGGCACGTGCTCATGGACTTTATTGACGGGGCGGCGCGCCGAATGAATGTTCCCTTTATTTACATCACGCACTCGGAAGAAGAGATGAGAAGACTCGCCGACCGAGCCTTCCTCGTTGAGGACGGAACGATCGCAGAAATTCCGCGGAGTGCTTTTACGGAGGAGACTCTTTCATGAAGAAGATTCTTTTGACGGCTGCCGTGCTCGCAGCCTTCGGCTTTTCTGCCGGCGCCTCGGCGCAGGTCACCGTGACGACGGGCGGCGGCTACGTCAAGATGGTGGAGGCCCTTGCCGACAAGTACGAAGCGGAAACGGGCGCAAAGGTCTCGCGCGCCTTCGGCGGCAACATCGGACAGATGCTCGCTCAGGTAAAGAGCGGAAGCCCCGTGACGGTCGTGATTTCGGACGCCACGAGCCTTAAGAAGTTCACGACGGTCCTTAACGTCGATGCCGGCGTTCGCTTGGGCGACACGCCTCTGATCCTTGCCTGGAGGAAGGGACTTGAGCTCAAGGCTCCGTCTGACCTCGCCAAGTCCGAGGTCAAGCGCATTGCCATGCCGGATCCGAAGGCCGCAGTTTACGGCCGCGCCGCGAAGGAATTCCTTGACGGCGCCGCTTTCGGCAAGGACGTTGCGTCCAAGATGAACGTCGTCTCCATGGTTCCGCAGGTCCTCTCCTATGTTTCCCAGGGAGAAATGGATGCGGGCTTCATCAATCTCCTCGCCGCGCGACAGGGAAAGGCGAAGCTCGGGGGCTTCATGGCGGTGAAGGAAGGGTATGAACCCATCCGCATGACTGCGCAGCCCGTGAAGGGCGCGGAAGGCGAAGCAGCCGACGTGAAGGCGTTCCTGCAGTGGCTTTCTTCGCCTAAGGCGGATGCCATTCTTGACAAATTCGGCGTCGTCCGTTGATCGGAATAGACGCTGATGGATACCCTGCGCTCGCTTCTGGGGTCGCCTGAGCTCCTCTTTGCCGTGACCCTCACGGCAAAGACCTGTGCTGCCGCGGGCGCAGGCTTCATTCTTTTTGCACCGCTTCTTGCGCTCCTCTTTTCGAGAAGAAGCGCCTTCTGGGTGCGGACCCTGAGCTTCGTCGTGACGCTCCCCCTCGTTTTCCCGCCGGTGGCGCTCGGCTACCTGCTCCTCCTCCTTTTCGGACGAGGCGGCTTATTGGGCGGGATTCTGGATGAGGCAGGACTCTCCATTGTCTTCTCTGAGAATGCGGTGTTTCTCGCCGCCTTCATTGCCGGCCTTCCCCTCGTGGTGCGTCCCATTGAGGCCGCGCTTTCGGGCGAACGCCTGAAAAGCCTTGAATTCGCCGCGTGCGTGCACGGCGCGAATGTCGTCACGGTTTTTCGGCGGGTGACGCTCCCCCTCGTTCGCGGGCAGATCCTTGCCGGCCTCCTTCTCGGCATTTCCCGGGCTTCGGGCGAAGTAGGCATCACGATGATGATCGGCGGCAATATTTCGGGAAAGACGAATACGCTCTCGCTTGAAATCTTCAACGCCGTATCGCGCGCGGATTTCGACGCGGCAACAGCGCTCTGTCTTCTTCTTTCTGCGTTCACGCTCATTATTTTTGCCGTGCTCGATCGGCTGCAGCGCCGCGCGCAGGCGCTCTGACCGATAAACCCATGTACTTCTGCTTGCAGAAGGCTTCCCATCTCGAGTAGAATCGCGCATTCTGTGAGACCGGGAAAGCAGTTCAATGCCGCTCGCCCGGAATTGCACAAAACTTTCGCAGAACCGCTTCTCCCCGGGACGGGGGTTCGGTTTTGATTCAACGCACCAATGATTTAAGAGGTAACTCATGGTCATCATTCGTCTCGCCCGTGGCGGCGCCAAGAAGCGTCCCTTCTACTCCCTCAACGTTTGCGACTCCCGCTGCCGTCGTGACGGCCGCTTCATCGAGCGCGTCGGCTTCTACAACCCGATGGCTGCCGGCCAGGCTGTCAAGCTCCAGATCAATCTCGAGCGCGTCGCTTACTGGCAGAGCAAGGGCGCCCAGCTCTCCGAAACGGTTGCCCGTCTCGTCAAGGAATTCAAGGCTCAGCCGGCCCCTGCCGCTGAAGAACCTGCCAAGGCTGAATAATTTCAGTTCTTGAAGGGGACGGGATGCTTCCCTGAAGCATCTTCCGTCCCGCTGAAAAACCCCGCATCTCTTTTCGGTGCGGACTCCCGCGAAGCTTCCCGCTCGCAGATCGTGCCTCTCGTGTCAAAGCACATTGGATCAGCACCAGGGAAGGTCGCCAAAATGGAGTCCGGTATCTACGCCAGAGGAAAATGCGGGGTTTCGCTTGTCTGCAACATTCCCATTCTTCATTCGCTATGACAGATTCCGACATCTCCCGGAGCGATTCCCCGGACGAACTCATCGAGCTCGGCCGCACCGCCGGCGCCTACGGCTTCAAGGGCTGGGTGCGCATTCAGCCTGAAGGTACGGGCGAGGTGCTCCAGAAAGTGCGCGACTGGGTGCTTGTCGACCGCCTCGGCGTCAAGACGCCCGTGCATGTGAAGGGACTTCGCGTTCACGGCACGGGACTCATCGCCAAATGGGACGGATGCGAATCGAAGGAAGCGGCCGATGCCGTCCGCGTGAAGGTCGGCGTCTTCAGGAAGGACTTCCCGGCTGCCGGCCAGGATGCCGTCTGGGCGATCGACCTTGAAGGCGTTCCCGCATTCAACCGCGAGGGGACGGAATTGGGCGTCATTGCGGGCGTCAGCTCCAACGGCGCACAGGATCTCTTCGTCATTGAGTATGAGGATGAAGCCGGAGAAAAGAAGCAGTTTCTCATCCCGAACGTCAAGGACGTCTACGTGCTTGAACTCAACCCTGAGGAAAAGCGCGCGGTCTTTGACTGGGATCCGGCCTGGCGCTGAAGTCTCAAAAGGTGAACTCCATGCGTTTTGACGTCATTACGCTCTTTCCGGAAATCTTTGCGAGCGTTCGCGACTGCGGCATCACGGCGCGGGCGAGAAAGCGCGGCCTCTGGTCCCTCAACACCTGGAACCCGCGCGAAACGGCCACAGACCTTCACCGCACGATCGACGACCGGCCTTTCGGGGGCGGCCCCGGGATGGTGATGATGGCTGAGCCCCTCGCTCAGACGCTCGCTGCGATCCGTCAGTCGGGCAACACCGGCCGCGTCATGAGCTTCGCGCCCAACGGCACGCGCCTCACCGACCGGCGCGTGAGGGAAATTGCGGCCGACGAAGAGCCCGTGGTGCTCGTCTGCGGACGCTACGAAGGGATTGACGAACGGTTCCTTGAAGCCGAGGTTGATGAGGTCGTGAGCCTCGGGGACTTCGTGCTTTCCGGGGGCGAAATCCCCGCGTGCGCCCTGATCGACGCCGTCGTGCGGCAGATCCCCGGCGCCATCAAGGATCTTTCTGCTTCGGACGAGAGCTTCGCGACAGGGCTTCTCGACGCGCCGCACTATACGCGGCCAGAAGTCTGGCGCGGCATGCCGGTGCCGGAGGTGCTCCTTTCGGGGCACCACAAGAATATTGAAAAGTGGTCGCGCGAAAAAAGTCTCGAGCTCACCTTGCAGACGCGCCCCGACCTCATTACAATCGCCGATTCTTCGGGTCTGCTGACCAAGGAGGACTATAAGTTCCTCAGGTCTCTCGGCGCGAAGATCGAATCCAGGGGCGGGCGCAGATAACCCTATCCGCGCTGTCCCTTTCACAACAATCACCATCCTATCTGCGGCGGGATTTTGTCCCCTAACATTCAGGCCGCATGATGATGGCTTTGGAGCAAAAAATGAATCTCCTTCAGGTTCTTGAACAGGAAGAACTCGCCCGCGTCACCGCCGGCAAGACCATCCCCGATTTCCGCGCCGGCGACACGGTTGTCGTCTCCGTCAACGTGGTTGAAGGCTCGCGCAAGCGCGTCCAGGCCTTCGAGGGCGTCGTCATTGCCCGTCGCAACCGCGGCATCAACTCCTCGTTCATCGTTCGCAAGATCTCGTCCGGCGAAGGCGTGGAACGTTCGTTCCAGACCTACTCCCCGATGATCGCCAGCATCGAAGTGAAGCGTCACGGCGACGTCCGCCGCGCCAAGCTCTACTACCTGCGCGAACGCTCCGGCAAGGCTGCCCGCATCAAGGAACGTCTCGTCCGCAAGGCCGAAGCCTAATCCTCGAAGCGACAGGGCCGGAAGGCCCTTTGCCCGAAACCCCCTACGTTTACGAACGCCGGGGGTTTTTTATTGCCTCAGAATCGAGCTTTCTGCCATTTGAGGTTTTCTGCTTAGGGCGAATATCCATTCCCGTTGGAAGTGCCGCAAGGAAGAGAGGAATTCTTTTCTCCGCCTCTCTTTGGATGATCCTCTCTTTTCCTAGAATCGACAGACCCGCCCTCAAAAGGTGCCTCATGCACCAGGAATGCGGGCTTCCGAGTGCAGTTCCAAAAGCGCGCCGGCACGCAATCTGCGCTCCCATCCAATCAACGGAGAAAAGACAAAATGGCTGAAAACTACACAGTGACGCTGCCCCATTACAGCGTTGGTCCGAACTGCTACGACAATATCGGCGAAGTCACCCACTTCCTCGGCAAGACGGCTGCCGTGGTGGGCGGTGAAACGGCCCTTGAAAAGGCGGGTCCGCAGCTGCGTGCGGGTCTCGAAAAGGCCGGCATTGAAATCGTCGACTGGTTCGTCTACGGCAAGGACGCCACGATGGCCAACGTTGAGCGCATCACCTCGAACGAAAAGGTGAAGGGCGCCGACATGATTTTCGGCGTGGGCGGCGGCCGTGCGGTCGATACGGTGAAGACCGCGGCCGACATTCTCGACAAGCCCTTCCTTTCGGTTCCGACCGTGGCTTCCAACTGTGCTCCGGTGACGGCGATTGCGGTCATCTACAAGGAGAACGGCGCGCTTGACCACTATCACTTCCCGAAGCGCTGCGCGACGCACTGCTTCATCAACACGTCGATTATTCTCGACAGCCCCGAGAAGCTCTTCTGGGCGGGCATCGGCGACGCGCTCTCGAAGCAGGCGGAAAGCCAGCTCGCCTCGCGCGGCAAGGCCCTCTCCCACACGCCGCTCCTCGGCGTCCAGGTGGGCCTCGTCTGCGAAGAGCCGCTCCTTACCTACGGCCGTCAGGCGCTCTTCGACTTCCGCGAAGGCAAGGTTACCGAAGCCTTCACGGAATCGGTCCTCGACATCATTATTTCGACCGGCATTACGTCGAATCTCGTGACGACGAAGGACAGCTACTACTACAACTCCTCGCTCGCCCACTGCTTCTACAACGCCTCCATGGTGCTCCCCGTCATTCACAAGCACCTGCACGGCGAAGTCGTGAGCTTCGGCACGCTCGTCCTCCATGCGGTCGACGGCAACGACGAAGCGCTCGAGCGCATGCTCGAGTTCAACCGCGTCCTCGGCCTCCCGGTGACGCTCGGCGAACTCGACATTACGAAGCCCGAAGAGGTCGATGCCCTCGTTGATCGCGCCGTCACGATTAAGGAATGGACCTGCGTGCCCTACGAAATGACGAAGGAAAAGTTCCGCGCCGGCATCTACAAGGTCGATGCGCTCGGCCGCGAACTCCTCGCCAATAAGTAACCGGCTTCGAAGTTCGAAGACAAAAAGAAAAAGCCGCTGCGCTTCTCCGTCGCAGCGGCTTTTCTTTTGACTGAAAGCCTTCTCTTAATTGGCCGCAGGCTTTCTGCGGTTGCTTCCCGCTACCATGTCGAAGCGGAAGAAGCGGCATTCGAGGGGCCCGTTGAAGAGCACGATCTTGCGCGATTCCTTGAGGCGCATCTGGCCGGGGAGAAGCCTGTCGGACGTGAGAAGCCACGCGGTCCACCCGGGGAAGTTGCTTTTGAGCGCGGCAGCAAAATCGCGCATCATCGCGGCGATCGATGCGGACTTGGGGTTCGACTGTTCGCCGTAGGGGGGATTGGCGATGACGAGCCCGGCTTCCGCGCCTTCAGGCGCCTGAATCTCACGGGCATCGCCCAGGCTGAAGAGGAGGCGCCCGTCGTCGATCATGGCGCCGAAGCCCGCGCGGCGCGCGTTCTCAATCGCCTTCTCAACGACGATCGAGGAAATGTCGTGCGCTTCAATGCGGACCTTCGCATGGAGGTTCACGGCTGCCCGGGCATCTTCCTTCATTTCCTGCCAGAGGTCGAGATCGAACCCGGAGAGGGATTCAAAGGCAAAGGAGCGGTTGAGGCCCGGCGCCATGTTGGCGGCGATGGAAGCCGCTTCAATTGCGATCGTGCCGGAGCCGCAGAAGGGGTCAACGAGGGGCTTCTCAGGGGTCCACCCGGAGAGCGCAAGAAGCGCCGCCGCGAGGTTTTCCTTGAGAGGGGCTTCGCCGTGCTCGAGGCGCCAGCCGCGCTTGAAGAGCGATTCGCCGGCGAGATCGATGTAGAAGCTCACGTGGTCGAACGTGAAGTAGGCTTCGAGGCGCACGTCCGGGCGGCGGCGGTCGACGGAAGGACGGCGGCCGGCAAGCTCATTAAAGCGGTCGCAGAGGCCGTCCTTGATGCGAAGCGTCGCGAAGTCAAGGCTTTCGAGCGGGCAGCGGTTTGCGGTCGAATGGATGCGGAAGGTGACGTCGGGACCGAACCACTTTTCCCAGGGCGTTCTGCGCGCGATGGAATAGACGTCGCGGCTGTCCCAGTATTCGTCGAAAGCAACGCGCAGAAGAACGCGGGTCGCATACCGGGAGTGAAGGCACACGGCCATGCCGAGGTCGAGACCGCCCGCAAAGGAAACGCCGCCCTTGCCGGGACGGACGAGATCGGGATCAGCGTTGAGCGCAAGAATTTCCCTGGAGAGAAGCTCTTCGAGCCCGAAGGGGCAGGGCGCATGAAAGACAAAGCTCGGCATGAGGATTTCAGTGTGAGGTCAGAAGTAAAAAATCGAGCCCTTATTTTAAAGGGCCTGATGGCGGATTCGAAGAGGCGTTCGGTTGGTGATGCGTAACGGAAGGCTGATTCCTTCTGATCCTCCGGCGTCCGCTGGGGCTCCGTCCTTTTCACATCGCCATGATGTCTTCGAAGCTCATAAGCTCAACATTCCCGATTCGCCTGGCGAGCTGCCGGCAGCCGTCCGTGAATCCGCTTTTCGAAAAGAGCATGAGGTGACGTTCGGTGTAACGGAACTGTTTGGAGAGCTCGTTGAGGGAATCGAGCACGTCTTCGGTCGTTGGTGCATTTCTCCATTTGCATGCGCAGAAGAGACGCACATTGTCCGGAGCCACGCCGACGATGTCGATTTCGCCTTGTCTGCGTTCTCTCGCATATGCTCCCCACCAACGGCCGAATTCTGTGAAGCCACCAGGAAGCGTCCCGGCTGCAAGCCGGCGCCGCAGATATTGACGGCACACATCTTCAAAGACGGGCCCAAGAAAAGTCGTCAGCGCTCGGGCAATGTCTTTATAGAGCACCTCCGTCAACTCGCCGCCTTCAATATTGGACCTCTGAGGTGCGATGAAGCGGAACCAGAAACGGAAGAAATTGTCGGAGATGGCGTAGATGGTCTTTTTACCGTTGGGATCGTCGAAAGGCGTTTCTTTCTGGACGAGGCTTTGATCGATCAGATATGACATCACGGCTGATGCCGCGCTTGGGGCTAGGCCGGCACTTTTGGTCTCCTGGTTTAAAAGATTGACGGGCTCCTCGAGAAATGGCGAATGCGGGTCGAGGAAGAGCGTCTTCATGTTCTCTTCAAAGGAAAGCCCGGGATCGACTTCCTTCAGGTACGCGGGGGTTCCGCCGATGGCGCCGTAGAGCGCGAGCTTTTCTTCGAGAGAAAAGGGCGCAAGGAAGCTCAATGACTCAAGGAAGGTGAAGGGCTTCACTTCAATCTGGCAAGTGCTCCTGCCGTAAAGAGGCGACTCGCAGCCGAGGACCTTTTCTGTCATATAGGACATGGAGGAGCCGCAGAGAATAAGAAACATCTGCGACGCATCCTGATAGGCCTCGATGAGGTTTTGAAGCACTGAGGTGATGTCTGGGTCTTCTTTTCCCAAAGAGGGAAACTCATCGATTACGAGAACGAGCTTTTCCTCCCGGCTCCTGCGAAAGAGCATTTCGAGGGCGTCCCGGAATGAACGAAAGCTCAGGCCCCCGGTTTCCGGAAAGAGCGCGGCAATGGCGGCGTTGAAATTGGCAAGGTTCACTGCCGGGCCGCCCGGCTGGCAGGCGATATAGACACTCCGTTTGCCACGCCGGAAGTGATTGAGTAGCGTTGTTTTGCCCGTCCGTCGCCTGCCGTACATGACGCAGAACTCAAAGCGGTTGCGAGCGTAGCAAGTCTCTAAGTTTTTGAGTTCCTGCTCGCGTCCCAAAAATGCGGCCATGACGATGGTTCCCAGACGTGATGACTTTGGCTGTTTTCCAATGAAGTACCAAGCAAAGTACTTCAAAGAAAAGTAGTACTTATAAAAATACTACTTTCATAGGTACAACCTCGATTTTCAGTCAGACGACCGTTCCGGTCTTCTAACGAAAGAAGCTGCAAAGGCACGTTTAAGCATGAAGGATCCGTCAGGAACGCCCTTCGCCGTGCCCGTAGACCACGTACTTGAGGGACGTAAGGCCTTCCAAACCGACGGGCCCTCTCGCATGAAGGCGGTCGGTGGAGATGCCGATTTCAGCCCCGAGCCCGTACTCAAACCCATCGGCGAATCGCGTGGATGCATTCACCATGACGGAGCTGGAGTCCACTTCGCGCAGGAACCTCTCCGCAGCCCTGACGCTGTCGGTAAGAATGGCGTCGGTGTGGCGCGAGCTGTGGCGGTCGATGAAGTCGATCGCCTCAGTGAGGCTCGAGACCACGGCAATGCTGATGATGGGGGCGTTGTATTCCGTGTCCCAGTCTTCGGGAACTGCCGGAATGGCGGGAAGCCCCGCATTTTGAAGAATCCTGAGCGCTTTCTCGTCGGCTCGCATTTCGACCGATTTATCTGCATAAATCCTGCCGATAAGGGGAAGGAAGGCCTGAGCCTGGGCTTCATGGACGAGAAGCGTTTCCGTCGCATTGCAGGGCGAGAAGCGCTGGGTCTTCGCGTTGTCAGCAACCTTTACGGCCATGTCAAGGTCGACGACCTCATCGACATAGGTGTGGCAGATGCCGTTCAAGTGCTTGATCATCGGCACGGTCGCCTCGGCCATGAGGCGCGAAATGAGGCTTTTGCCGCCTCTCGGAATGAGAACGTCGACATAGTCGCGGGCGCGGATGAGTTCGCCCACGAGCGCGCGGTCGGAACTTGGAATCAGCTGAACGGCTTCAGCGGGAAGACCGGCAGTGCGAAGGCCTTCGGCAACGACGCGGGCGAGCGCGCGATTGCTTTCAAGCGCTTCGTGGCCGCCTCGCAGAATGACGGCATTGCCGGATTTAAGGCCGAGTGCGGCGGCGTCCACCGTCACATTGGGGCGGGACTCATAGATCATCGCAATGACGCCGAGGGGCACGCGCATGCGGCCGACTTCAATGCCGGAGGGCATCGGGCGGACTTCTGAGATCGTTCCGATGGGGTCGGGAAGATCGGCAATCTGAATCACGCCTTCCGCCATCCGTTCGAGAACGGCCTTCGTGATTGTGAGGCGATCGACGAAGGCTTCGCTCAGGCCTTCGGCGCGAGCGGCTTTAAGATCCTTTTCGTTCGCGCTGCGAATCTCTGCTTCGCGTTCAAGCAGAAGTTTTGCAATCGTTCTGAGCGCCAGATTCTTCTCTGCCGTCCGGGCGCGGGTCATCTCGCGCGACGCGCGGCGGGCAGCTTTTCCGATTGATTCAATGAGTTCCTTGGGCGACATGGATCCCGGCATGGGTAAGGTCTCCAGAAGAGAAAATCGCTCGTCTTTGCGAGCGCAGGGAATTCCTCATTCTAAGGAGCGCCGGGAAGGCTGTGTCGTGCCTTCAGCGGGAACGCGCAAGGAAGAGCGAGACGCTTTTGAGCTCAATCCACGGATCGGAATCGCGATCGGGCACGTCGAGGCCCTTGGAGATCCGGTCAATGTCGGCGAGAACGGAAAGGGCGGCCGTGAGTTTCTGAAGCTTGAGGCGGCGCGCCCCCGCCTTGAGAGCGGGCGTGGCGAAGACGCCCTTCACGAAGCTCTGGCCGGCTTCCTGAGCGGTGCGGAGCTTCACAAGGTTTCTCAACTGCGAGGTGAGGACCATCAAAACGAGAGGAAAGACCTCGCCCTGCGCTTCAAGACCATCGATGATGCGCGATACGCGGTCGGGAGCGCCGAGGCAGATGGCGTCGACGAGTCCCTCGATGGTGTAGCGCGAGCAGTTCCCGACAGAGGCTTCAATGTTTTCGCGGGTGAGCTCTCCCTGCGGGAAGAGAAGGGAAAGCTTGTCGATTTCCTGGCGGGCGGCAAGGAGGTTTCCTTCCACCAGGTCGGCAAAGGATTCAAGCACGTCGCGCGAGGCCTTCTGGCCGTGTTTTGCCATGCGGGCCGCAATCCAGGCCGGTAGCTGCGGACGGGGAATCGGGTCGCAGTCGACAACGGTGCACTTTTCCGAGAGCGCCTTCCACCAGGAAGCCTTTACGCCCTGCCAGTCGGGTCTCGGGAGCGTGAAGAGCGTTATTACGCCTTCAACGGGCGGAATCGCGAGAAAGTCCTGAATGGCCTTTGCACCCTTGACGCCGGGCTTTCCGCCGGGGAGACGAACCTCGAGAAACTTCCGGTCGTCGAACATGCCGATAGAGGCCGCTGCATCCATGAGCTGAGACCAGTCGGCGGTGCCCGACATTTCAAGCACCTGCCGGTCGCTGTAGCCGAGCTCCTTTGCCCGGTGCCGGATGAGGTCGCCCGATTCAAGCATCAGAAGCGGTTCGCTTCCCGTGGCAAGCCAGAAGGGCGCGAGCGAATCCGAGCGGCCGAGCCAGGCTTCGAGCTGAGGCGCGGCGATGCTCATTTCTGCTCAGGCGCGCGCGCAGCCTCAAGGCGGCGCACGATCTGATTGATGAGGTCGTTCTCCATGTCGACGTAGAGGACTTCCTCTTCCTTCTCGCGCGAAAGGAATTCGCTTTCGGTGTACGTGATGTCGCGGTTTGCGATCAGGCGCGTCGTGTCGACGTACTCGTAGCCTTCGGGCGAGGTGCAGCGGAATTCGAGCGTGAGCGTGAGCTCGTACTCGCGGGCGCGCCCGGCATCGTTGATGGTGAGGATGTCGCGCGAGCGCGTCATGGAGAGGAGCTCGAGAATGGCGTCCGCTTCGCGCGGCGACGAGACGCAGCGGATGCTCGAGCCCGATTCGATCATGCGCTTCAGAAGACCGGAAAAGCGCGTGTTTTCCGTCATCTGAAGGTAGAGCGTCTCAAAGGGTGCATCAAAGTGTCCGCGAAGGCGGAATCCGCACCCCGCAAGAAGCGTGGAGCCGAGAAGTGCGCCGCTGGCGCTGAGGATCTGACGGCGGGTAAGTCGCTCGAACATTTTGAAGTGTGTGCCCTGGGAGCTCGCGGAAGGTCTGCCGGCTTCACGCTCCGGGGAGAACATCGTCCCTCGGTGCGGCCGGGTGAAGTCCATTGATTATAGAGGTTTGCCGTGCCTCAATTCCGCGCCTTCAGGAGAGACGCCGCGGGAGGGCGCCGCCATGAGATGAAGATGTTTGTTGAGTCTTCTCTCTCCGGACTTCAGGAGCTATACAAGAAAAAACGGCTCTTCCCCGAAAAAGGAAAGAGCCGTTCAGTTGGGCTTCGGGACGGGGAACCGCATTCCGTCCGGGAAATGCCGGTTCTCCGTCAGGAAGAAGAGAAGAACTTACTTCGCCACGACGTTGACGAGCTTGTTCTTCACGATGATCACGCGGCGCACGGTCGCTTCGCCCACGAACTTCTTCACGTCCGGGTTGGCGAGAGCGGCTTCGCGGATTTCATCCTCAGAGGCCTCGGCGGAGACGAGGATCGAGCCGCGCAGCTTGCCGTTCACCTGAACGACGAGCTTCAGTTCATCGGCCTTGATGACCTCTTCGGACCATTCCGGCCACTTGGCGTCGATGATGTCGCCCATGAGCGGGATGAAGCCGAGTTCGCCCCAGAGGCTCGTCGTGATGTGCGGCGCAACCGGGTAGAGGGTGCGAAGCAGGATCGACGCGGCTTCCTTGAGCGCTTCCTTGCCGCCCGCGGTCTCGTCGCCCTTGAAGGCGTCGATCGCGTTGAACATCTTCATGCAGGCAGAAACAACGGTGTTGTACTGCATGCGGCCGTAGTCGAATTCCGCCTGGCGGAGCGCCGAGTGGATTTCGCGGCGCAGGTGGCGGGCTTCGTGGCTCATTTCGCCCGTGTAGGCTTCAACCGCAGGAGCGGCGATGATTTCCTCGCGGTGCGCATAAGCCCAGGCCCAGACGCGGCGGAGGAACCGGAAGGTGCCTTCCGCGCCCGAATTCGACCAGGCGGCGGACTGATCAGGGGGACCGGCGAACATCACGAAGCTGCGGGCCGTATCGGCGCCGAACTTGTTGATGATGTCGCGGGGTTCAACCACGTTGCACTTCGACTTCGACATCTTTTCGATGCCGCCCAGCACCACGGGTTCGCCGTCTTCCTTCGAGATGGCGCCGACGGGGCGGCCCTTCTCGTCGTACTGAACCTCGACTTCATCGGGGTAGTACCAGCGGCGGTGCCCGTCCGGAAGATCCCGGTAGTAGCACTCGGCCATCAGCATGCCCTGCGTGAAGAGGTTCTTGAAGGGTTCGTCGTACTTGACGAGCCCGAAGTCGCGCATGACTTTCGTCCAGAAGCGGGCGTAGAGGAGATGCAGAACCGCGTGCTCGATGCCGCCGATGTACTGATCCATCGGCATCCAGTAGTCGGCGCGCTTGTCGACCATGCCCGTCGTGCAGTCGGGCGAGCAGTAGCGCTGGAAGTACCACGAGGAGTCGACGAAGGTGTCCATCGTGTCGGTTTCGCGTTCAGCGTCGCCGCCGCACTTCGGGCACTTGACGTTCTTCCAGGCGTCGCACTTGGCGAGGGGGTTGCCGGATCCGTCCGGAACGAGGTCCTCGGGGAGGACGACCGGCAGATCTTCATCGGGCACCGGCACCGGGCCGCAGTGCGGGCAGTTGATCATCGGGATGGGCGTGCCCCAGTAACGCTGGCGCGAAATGCCCCAGTCGCGCAGGCGGAACTTCACTTCCTTGTGCCCGAGGCCCTTCTTCTCAAGGGCGGCGGCAATGGCGTCGATCGCTTCATGAAGGCCGAGACCGTTGAATTCGCCCGAGTTGACGAGGTGCGTTTTGAGCGTCTTGTCGCCGTACCATTCCTGCCAGGCGTCGGTCGAGAAGGCTTCGCCTTCAACCGCAACAACCTGCTTGATGGGGAGGCCGAACTTCTTCGCAAAGGCGAAGTCGCGTTCGTCGTGCGCAGGCACGGCCATGACGGCGCCTTCGCCGTAGCCCATGAGGACGTAGTTGGCGATCCACACTTCGACGGGTTCGCCCGTGAGCGGGTGCTTGACATGGAAGCCCGTCGGGACGCCCTTCTTTTCCATCGTCGCCATGTCGGCTTCGGAGACGCTTCCCTTGGCGCATTCGGCGATGAAGGCCTTGAGATCGGGGCGGTCCTTGGCGAGATAGGTGGCGAGCGGGTGCTCGGCAGCGATTGCAACGAACGTGACGCCCATCAGCGTGTCGGCGCGGGTCGTGTAGACGTTGAGAAGCTTCGCTTCGCCCCTCAGTTCATAGGGGAAGGAAAGCGTGACGCCTTCAGAGCGGCCGATCCAGTGCTCCTGCATGCGGCGCACCTGTTCGGGCCAGCCGTCGAGCTGCTTCAGGTCGTCGAGGAGTTCCTGCGCGTACTGCGTGATCCCGAGGTAGTAGCCCGGAATTTCGCGCTTTTCAACGATCGCGCCCGAACGCCAGCCGCGGCCTTCGATCACCTGTTCGTTCGCGAGCACGGTCTTGTCGACCGGGTCCCAGTTGACGATCTGGGTCTTGCGGTAGGCGATGCCCTTTTCGAGCATGCGCAGAAAGAGCCACTGGTTCCAGCGGTAGTAGTCGGGCTTGCAGGTGGCGACTTCGCGCGACCAGTCGAAGGCGAGGCCGAGAGGCTCCATCTGAGCCTTCATGTCGGCGATGTTGCTGTAAGTCCACTTCGCGGGGGCGACCTTCTTCGAGAGCGCCGCATTTTCCGCGGGCAGACCGAAGGCGTCCCAGCCCATCGGGGTCATGACGTTGTAGCCCTTCATGCGGTGGAAGCGGTACATGACGTCGTTGAGGGTGTAGTTGCGGACGTGGCCCATATGGAGCTTGCCGCTCGGGTAGGGCAGCATGGAGCACACGTAGAACTTGGGCTTCGGATGGCCTTCGGCGTCGAGCGCCTCTTCATGGGCGCGATAAACGTCGCCGGCCTTCCACATCGCCTGAACTTCGGATTCGACCTCCTGGGGGGAGTATGTCTCGCGCATAACGCTCTTTATCCAGTGTGAGTTGTGGGTGGAGAAAAATAACAGGAAAGTATAGCCCGAGCGGGCAGGGCTTCGCGCCGTTCGAGGCCCGCCGGAGAGCGCTCCGGCGAAGAGTTTTGCCAGTGCTCAGAGGCGCTTCGAAGTTCTTTCCCGGACGGTTAAAATCGCTTTTCCCGTTTTTGAAGCATTCCGTTTATTCGAGTCATGCCGTCTGATCTTCTTGAGAACCTCAATCCCAAACAGCTCGAGGCCGTCACCGCTCCCGAGGAATCCGTTCTGATCCTTGCGGGCGCGGGCTCGGGCAAAACCCGGGTCCTCACGACCCGTGTTGCCTGGCTTCTTGAGGAGCATCTCGCCACCACCTCGGAAATCCTTGCCGTCACCTTTACGAACAAGGCCGCCAAGGAAATGGTGACCCGCTTGGAGTCAATGCTTCCCTATGATCTGAAGCGCATGTGGATCGGCACCTTCCACGGTCTCTGCAATCGGATTCTGCGCCGGCACGCTGAATATGCGGGGCTCCCGAAGAGCTTTCAGATCATCGACAGCGCCGACCAGCTCGCCATGGTGAAGCGCATCATGAAGGCGGCCAATGTGGATCCGGAACGGACGGATCCGAGGTCCGTCACCTCCTTCATCAACTGGATGAAGGAGCAGGGCGTGAGGGCCGCGCATTCGGGTTCGATCGGCGGCGCCGACAATTCGACCAAGGTGGATCTCTACCGCGCCTATGAGAGCGAATGCCAGAAGCAGGGCGTCGTCGACTTTGCCGAACTCCTTCTTCGCTGCTACGAGCTCCTTGAAAGAAACGAGCTCGTGCGCGTTCATTACCAGCAGCGCTTCCGCCATATTCTGGTCGACGAATTCCAGGATACGAACGTGCTGCAGTACCGCTGGCTCAAGCTCCTTGCGGGTACGGGGCTCGGTCCTGACGGGGGAGCGCTTAATTCCGTCTTCGCCGTGGGCGACGACGACCAGTCGATCTATGCCTTCCGCGGCGCGAATGTCGGCAACATGACCGACTTCATCAAGGACTTTCACGTCAAGAACCCCATCCGCCTCGAACAGAACTACCGCTCGACCAAGGCGATTCTTGATGCCGCCAACGGCCTGATTGAACAGAACGAGGGACGGCTCGGCAAAAACCTCTGGACGGCCGGCGACAGCGGCGAAAAGATCACCGTGAAGGAGCTCGATACCGATATCGAGGAAGCGCGCTGGGTGGCCGACCAGATGGAGAACGCTCGCCATAAGGGCGCGAAATGGCGCGACTTTGCCGTTCTCTACCGCACGAACGCGCAGTCGCGCTCGATTGAAACGGAGCTTTCCGGCCGCGGCATTCCCTACCGTGTCTACGGGGGCCTGCGCTTCTTCGAGCGCGCTGAAGTGAAGAACGTGCTCGGATACCTGCGCATGATCACGAACCCCTGGGACGACACGAGCTTCCTGCGCGTGGTCAACACTCCCACCCGAGGTATCGGCGCCAAGTCGATTGAGGTCCTCCAGAATGCGGCGCGCGAAAGAGGCATTTCCCTCTGGGCGGCTCTCACCGACCGCATGATCGAAAAGCCTGCCAAGCTCATGGCTTTTGAGAACCTCATCACGCAGATGAGGATTGCCGCGGACGGGATGCCTCTCCTTGAAGCCATCAACCATGTCATCAAGGCTTCCGGTCTTGAGGAAGCAGCAAGGAAGGAAAAGGAGGGCGACGATCGCGTCGAGAACATGCGTGAAGTGATTTCAGCCGCCAAGGGCTGGCTTGAAAACGAAAAGGTGGAGCTCAATCACCCGGCCTTTGCGCCGGTAAGCGACGATTCGCCTTCGCCCATGGAAGGGTTCCTCACGCAGGCGACGCTTGAAGCCGGCGACAGGAACGAGAATGCCGACCAGGATGCCGTGCAGCTCATGACCGTGCATTCAGCGAAGGGCCTTGAATTCCCCTGGGTCTGGATCATCGGCGCCGAGGAAGGTCTTTTCCCGCACTTCTCCGCCATCAAGACCGAATCGAAGGGAAGCAAGGGAGGCGGCCTCGAGGAGGAGCGCCGCCTCATGTACGTCGCCATCACGCGCGCGAAGAAGCACCTGACCTTCACGCACGCCCGCGAGCGCCTGATGTTCGGCAACGCCTTCAAGAACCCGCTTTCCTCCTTTGTGAACGAAATCCCGCAGTCGCTTCTCGACATCCGTCCGGCGAATAAGAAGAAGAGCTATCAGCCTTCCTACGAAGATGAGGATCAGGATGAAAAAGGCTGGGGCCGCTCCTGGGGGAGCTCCGGTCGTTCAGGTCGTTCGCAGGGACGAGGCGGCTACGGTTCGTCTTCTTCCTACGGGCGCTCGTCCTCGATGGGATCGGGCGACAGCATGTCCTTCCGCGGCACGGGCCAGTTTGAAGCCATGCAGAAGAAGGCTGCCGAGCAGTCGGGCTACAACAAGGGCGACATCGTTAAGCACGACGCCTTCGGCGAAGGCGTCGTCAAGAAGTTCATCGGCACCGGCACGAGCCTCATCATCGAAATTGATTTCGGCAAAGCCGGCACAAAGGATCTGCTTTTTTCCTTCGCACGCGACAAGCTTCATCTTGTTCGTCGCGGATCCTAGTGGAGCATGCTAGAATCCTTTTCCCTTTTGCGAGAAAGATGGCGGGACCATAGTTCAACTGGATAGAACTGGCCCCTCCTAAGGGTCGGATCTGGGTTCGAGTCCCGGTGGTCCCACCACGAGCCTCTCAATGCATTGCTACGAGAGCGCTTTATCCCGCCAGAAGCAAAAAGCCCTGGAAGCCTGCGTCGGCCCAGGGCTTTTTTGTTGCCTGCCGCTTAAATCCATCCGCACCGGCAGAATTCAGCTGCCTGAAGCGCAGAAGGGGCGCAGAGACAAACGCAGGAGCGCTACCAAAGCCTCTTCGCATACTTAATGCAACCAGTATTCGAAGCGCTGTGCGGCAGCTCCTGATCAGCGTTTTTCTGGCGTACAGGCAAAAGAAAAGGCCGGTTCCTTCGAACCAGCCTTCTCAATACATTTGGCAGGGGTAGTAGGATTCGAACCTACGTATGGCGGATTCAGAATCCGCTGCCTTAACCGGACTTGGCGATACCCCAGCGAATGTGGTGCGGTCGATGAGATTTGAACTCATATGGATTGCTCCGCTACCCCCTCAAAGTAGTGCGTCTACCAATTTCGCCACGACCGCGAAAACCTTCAAATTGTCACAACCTGATCGACCTGGCAGGGGTAGTAGGATTCGAACCTACGTATGGCGGATTCAGAATCCGCTGCCT
>ERZ1034901.538-NODE-538-length-29430-cov-18.643336_pt1 | contig 29430 bp, 30 predicted proteins | sample MGYA00520628_ERZ1034901 | MGnify/ENA primary metagenome ERZ1034901 (study PRJEB33766, sample SAMN09781783) | gut metagenome | biome: gut microbiome | host: Homo sapiens | place: Madagascar | study: EMG produced TPA metagenomics assembly of the PRJNA485056 data... | reverse complement strand
TAAGATTTATATATAATTTATATTATTCAGACAATGAATTACTTTTGCAAGCCATAGCATTCTCTTATGTTATTAATAAGTTATGCTGATTTATTAAGCGATTTATGCGGTCAGGAATGCGTTTTCGCCCCGACTAAAAAGCTGCCGGGGCTGATTTTTTCTTATCTTATTGCAACAGAAACTTCTCAAGGAACTGGCGTGTACGGGGATGCTGAGGATCGGCAAATAAGGTTTTTGCAGGGCTCTGCTCTACTATCCGCCCTTGATCCATAAAGATCGCGCGGTCAGCAACGTCACGGGCAAAGCTCATTTCGTGCGTCACAATCACCATGGTGCGCTTTTCCTGTGCCAACTGGCGTATGGTATTCAGGACTTCCCCCACCAGCTCCGGGTCCAGCGCCGAAGTGGGTTCGTCAAACAAAATGACTTCCGGGCGCATCGCCAGCGCACGCGCAATCGCCACACGTTGCTGTTGACCGCCGGACAAACGACGCGGATAGCTGGTCTCTTTCCCTTCCAGTCCAACTTTTGCCAGCAGCTCGCGAGCACGCGCGGTAGCTTCTTCCTTCGGTTCGCCTTTAACGATCACCGGCCCTTCAATAATGTTTTCCAGCACTGTGCGATGCGGAAACAGATTAAAATTCTGAAAGACAAATCCGACATGCTGGCGCAGCTGGCGAATCAGCGATTTTTGCTGGCTTAACGAACGCGCAGTATCAATAGTGATATCCCCAACGGTGATGCTCCCCGCCTCCGGTTGCTCCAGCAAATTTATGCTGCGTAGCAACGTGGTTTTGCCGGAGCCACTCGGGCCGATAATCGCCACGACTTCGCCAGTTTTGACCTCCAGATCGATACCGTGCAGTACCGTCTGACCGTGGAATTTTTTCACCAGGTTTTTAACTTCAATGGCACTCATTTTGGTTCTCTCTCCTGGCGGTTAAGTTGATTCTCAAAATGGTTCTGTAGCGTCGATAACACTGTCGCCATAATCCAGTAGATGAGCGAAGCCGCCAGATACATGGTGAACACTTCCAGCGTGCGCGAGGTAATCAACTGCGCCTGACGAAACAGTTCCGGCACCTGAATCGTCGCTGCCAGCGAGGTATCTTTTACCAGGCTGATAAAGCTGTTCGACAGCGGCGGCAGCGCCACCCGAGCCGCCTGCGGCAAAATTGCGCGACGCATAGTTTGCCACGGCGTCATGCCAATACTGGCGGCGGCTTCCCACTGACCTTTATCAATAGATGAAATGGCGGCACGCAGCGTTTCGGCAGCATAGGCAGCGGTGTTCAGTGACAGGCCAATCATCGCCGACGGAATCGGATCTAGTTCAATACCAAACTGCGGTAGGCCGTAATAGATCATAAACAGTTGCGCGATGAGCGGCGTACCGCGAAAAATGGAAATGTAAAAACGTGCCAGCCAGCGCACTGGCCAGAGTGGCGACAGGCGCATCAGCGCGAGAATGAATCCCAGCAGTAAGCCAAAAAACATGCCGCCGATGCTGAGTTGCAGCGTATACCCAGCCCCTTTAAGCAGGAACGGCAAAGAATCAATAACCAGTTGTATACTTTCTTGCATGAGCGTTTCCGAGGCTAGACGTGAGGATGATAGGCGAACAGCGCAGGCGCGCCGCCAGTATGAATAAACAGAATCGGCCCTTCGTCTTTGAAGCGTTTCTGACTGATGCCATCCATCAGCCCCGCCATCGCTTTTCCGGTATACACAGGATCAAGCAGAATGCCTTCCAGCCGCGCCAACAGTTTCACCGCTTCCATGCCTTCGTCGTTCGGCACGCCGTAGCCAGGCGCAAAATAGTCATCCCAGAGTAAAATTTCCGCTGATGCGCTCAGTTCCAGTTCTTTCGCTATTGCCTGTTGTAGGTTAACCACTTTTGGCAACTGGTCAGCAACGGAACGTGACACGGTCACGCCAATCAGTTCGCTTTCTGGCATTAGTTGTTCCAATCCTACTGCCAGTCCAGCGTGCGTTCCGGCGCTGCCCGACGCCACCACCACCGAAGAAATATTAACCGCCCCTTCACACTGTTGCGCGATTTCCAGCGCGCACTCCACATAGCCCAGCGCGCCTAAAGCATTAGAACCTCCAACCGGAATGACATACGGACGGAACCCTTGCGCTTCGACTCGCGTTGCCAGCTCTTCCAGTTGGGCATTGGGATCGGTCAGCGCATCGCACATTTCAATCTGGGTATTGAAGAGATCCAACAACAAGCGATTGCCGTTGGTTAAATAGTTTTCTGCGGCTGTTCCGATAGGATTTTCCAGCAGTGCCACACAATGCAGCCCAAGTTTTGCGGCGACGGCGGCAGTCTGGCGCACGTGGTTAGACTGAATCGCTCCGGCGGTAATCAGAGTGTCGGCACCTTCACGCAGGGCGTCTGCCGCGAGAAACTCTAGTTTGCGTAATTTATTGCCACCCATCGCCATCGGTGTGACGTCATCCCTTTTAATGAAAATTTCCCGCCCAAGATAATCAGAAAGACGCGGCAGATATTCGAGCGGCGTTGGTGCGCCGATAAACTCCAGCCGTGGGAAACGAGTTAAATTATGCAGTGGCATAAAAGCCTCCGGTGTGTGTTGTTGTGATATTGTTATTATGCACGCAAAAAACGCTTAAATAAAAAAGGCGCTAATTAAAGCACCTTTTTTGTCATTATGCCCCGTCCAGAACAGCGTTGACACATTTCTGGCTGTGATTTCACCCGATGGATGCAACACACTGGTTGAACCGCTCTGCGGGTGATTCATACTCTGGCGTTTTATCGGTCTTTCGTTGAGCGTCTGGCAACTGTAGTAGTCACGGATTCCGGGTGATGGCATGTAGTGCATTAATAGAATCAGGTTTGTGGTCCCGTGATACTGTTGAATGTCCGATGGATCATCAGGAACGTAACTGTGTAAAGGCTGCTTATATCCATAAAGCAGAACATCTGATGTCCCCTGGTTACGAGTATAACTTCTCCTGGCATTTTCGGTTGTTCAAGTCTGGTTATCCCCCCATTCATTAATATGAAAATCATTATCTCTGCATTAATTATTATTTATACCTAAGTCTATTTTTAGGAAAAGAATATTATATTCTCCGAGAATATTTTCAGACACTTTTCCTATAAAAGAAGCAGAGAAACACTCACTATCTAAAATTACACTAATCAATAAACAAACTAACATCCAGAAAACATTACAATTTCAAATTACTTGTCAAAAAAAATCAACCTGATTGCTTGAGATAGATTTTTTCTGTTTATTTGCAATAATGTTCGCTCGCTTCGATCATTTGTATGATGATTAGATAATGCATATTACTTCTCAATAACATTACACAGTCAAACTATTTAACCAACATTCTTAAACAAAAAAATTGGAGCTTTTGTGAAAATCAAAATTAATAAAAAAGAAAGGTTTAATGTATATATAAACAACAGAAAAACATTCGGCATAACGCAAGAGGGAATGAAGACAACGTTACTATGCAGCCTTATATCTGCCACTCTGGCCATTCAGCCTGCTTTGGGAGCCAAAATGGAAGTTACTCTTTCTGAAGGAAACCCTACAGAAATATCTGAAAATATCATTGGTGCTGATGGCCCGCAGGATAGGTTGGGTAGTGATGATGGAGAAGCCGGTGAAGATGCTCTCATTGTTAATGTTGTACCAGGTTCGTTACAGGATGAAAATATCCTGACAATTAACAGCGGAACTTACATTAGTGGCGGTGAAGGCGGATGGGCTGGTCATGATGATGATCATACTATGAAGGGCGCTGCAGGAGGCCAGGGCGGCACAGCTATTACTGGAAATAATTTTACTCTTGTTAATTCTGGTGATATTTCCGGTGGTAAGGGGGGTTGGGGAGGTTATGGTAATGGCGGAGGCGATGGAGGTGAAGCAGGTACCGCTATTTCCGGAGATGATCTTACCATTACGAACAACGGAAGCATTACGGGTGGCGATGGCGGAATGCCTGGAGCCAGTGGTTATGGCGATAAGAGCGGTGGTTTAACTGGGACTCCTGCTGTTGGTGGGACTGCCATATCTGGCAATAATCTTCAAATAAGCAATAACGGAAATATCACTGCCGGGCAAGGTAGTAGTGGTGCCTGGTGGGCGGTATGGGGGCCTTCTGCCGGCACAGGAGGGAATGGAGGCACAGCCATATCCGGAAATAATATGGAGATAACAAATAATAATCACATTACAGGTGGCCAGGGGGGGGATGGTGCTCGCGGTGGTGAAGGTAGTGTCGAATTTACTACCGATCAAAATATTAATGGGAGTACCGGTGGTAGTGGTGGTATTGGAGGGTCTGCTATATATGGTAATAATATTAAGATAAATAATACGGGAGATATAACTGGCGGACTGGGGGGCGCTGGTGGTGAAGGAGGTAGTGGTGATACAGATGAATATGATCCCACTGATTCATTGCCCCTTGGCACTGGTGGTACTGGTGGGATTGGTGGTACTGGTGGGATTGCCATATCTGGAAATAATATGGAAATAAATAATTATGGAAATATTATTGGTGGAAATGGCGGCACTGGTGGTGATGGTGGCCAGCCCGGTGAAAATATGCATTCTGAAAATACTGGTAACGGTGGTAATGGTGGAAACGGAGGTAATGGTGGTACTGCTATATCCGGGAGCGATATTACGATAAATAATCATGGCAGGATATTGCCTGGTAGTGGCGGACGGGAAGGTGAAGTTAACCCTTACTTCACCGGGGGGATATCTGGTAACAGAGGGCAAGATTGTGACACCGCAATATCTTTGAATAGTGGAACTAACTCGTTGAATCTCTACGCCGGTTCTACCATTCAAGGTGATATTGTTTTAAATAGTGCTGTAAATAATGCTGATGGTAATTCTCTGTCCATTACAAATAAAGACTCCGCCAGCTCTGAGATCAAAGGCAATCTGAGTGCGGGTACAGGTACACATGTTTCCGTTTCGGGAGCTGATGTCACCTTTAGCGGAAGTTCGGTATTTGACAGAGATTCATCGCTGAATATGAGCACAGGTTCCAGTCATTTAACTGCCAACAGTATTCAGTTCAATAACGGTGCAGTGCTTAATGTTGATACTGCCATGACAATATGGAAGAAAAATGAGTACGGCTTGTTGACGACCTCCGACGGCATAACAGGGCTCTCTGAAAATAATATTTATCAACATAATAATCTACTGAGTGATGGTGCTGAAGACTATGTTTTAACATCACTTAGAGGTAACGGGCAGACAGTAAAAGAGGTCAGTTCTTCCCTGAAGTGGAATGACCCCTCAGGAAATGGATATGGCACGTTTGATCTGAGAAATGGCGCGGTGTTAGAGCTGAAGGTACGGCTTGCAGATAACAATGCTGCTCAGTTATCTCATGGCTGGGATGGAAAAACGCTGACCAAAGCCGGCGAAGGAACACTGATTCTGTCCTCCCAAAACACTTACACGGGTGTAACAGACATCCGTGGCGGCAATGTCCGCATGAACAGCAACAGTGCTCTGGGACAGACCAGCGAGATTCGCCTGGCAGCTGACACCATGCTGGATATAAACGGTCACAGCCAGATCGTAGGTAAACTGAACAGCGCAGCAGGTTCCATACTGAACATTAATAGCGGTAATCTGACCCTCACAGGTGGAGGCCTGTCTGCAGGCACCCTCATCGGCTCTGGCTCCCTGAACATCAGCGGTGGCGTGTTCGCTATTACTGGTTCCACCCGCGCCCTGAATGCCACCACCACTATCGCAGAAAAGGCAATGGTGAAGGTGCTTACTACTGACGGACTGGGAGCAGGCTCGGTTAACACTGCCGGCACACTGATTCTGGGCAAGGCTGATGCACCTGTCATGCTTGCTAACAGCCAGGTCACCATCGCTCAGCAGGGGACACTCTCTGGCTCTGGTGGTGTCGCCGGGAACGTAACCAACAGCGGTACTCTTGACCTGAGAGCCGATGCTCCGGGTAATGTACTGACGATCGGAGGTAACTATACCGGTAATAATGGCTTACTGCTCATGAACACCGCTCTGGGGAATGACAGCTCCGCAACAGACAAACTGGTTATTAAAGGCAATGCTTCCAGTCAGACCCGAGTGGTTGTTATAAATGCAGGTGGTACCGGAGCACAGACACTGAACGGTATTGAGTTGATTCATGTCGACGGAAATGCTGACAGTGCTGCATTTATTCAGGCCGGGCGTATTGCCGCCGGGGCTTATGACTACACGCTGGGACGTGGTCAGGGAAGCAACCGTGATAACTGGTATCTGACCAGTGGTAAAAACACTCCGTTCCTGCTGCGCGCTCTGAAAGCAATGCAACCCCCTGCCCCTGAACCTGCTCCGGGAGGTCATGACAACGACCTGCGTCCGGAAGCTGGCTCCTACACAGCGAACATTGCTGCAGCAAACACCATGTTCGTATCCCGTCTTTATGAACGCCAGGGGCCGATGCATTACACCGATGTGATTACCGGTGAGCAGAAAGAAACCAGCATGTGGATGCACCATGAAGGGGGACACAACCGCTGGCGTGACGGTACAGGCCAACTGAAAACACAGGGTAACCGTTACGTCCTGCAGATGGGCGGTGACCTGGCTCAGTGGAGCCGGAACAGCTCTGACCGCTGGCATCTGGGGGTTATGGCTGGTTACGGTAATGACCATAACAATACAGATTCTGTACGTACCGGATACAGTTCAAAAGGCAGTGTGAAAGGATACAACACAGGTCTGTATGCCACCTGGTATGCTAATGATGAGACACATAGCGGGGCTTATCTGGATAGCTGGGCACAGTACAGTTGGTTCGATAACGATGTGAAAGGTGACGGACTGCCGGGGGAATCCTGGAAATCAAAAGGTCTGACAGCCTCACTGGAAACCGGTTATGTCTGGAAAACCGGTGAGTTTACCGGCAGCCATGGCAGTCTGAACGGATGGTATGTCCAGCCTCAGGCTCAGGTTATCTGGATGGGCGTAAAAGCTGATGAGCACCGCGAACTCAATGGTACCCATGTTGAAAGCACTGGTGACGGTAACCTCCGTACCCGTCTGGGCGTGAAAACCTGGATTAAGGGGCACAACAGAATGGACGACAGCAAATCCCATGAGTTCTGTCCGTTCGTTGAGGTGAACTGGCTGCACAACACCCGTGATTTTGGCACCCGTATGAACGGTGTGACGGTACATCAGGACGGTGCCAGCAATATCGGAGAAGTAAAAACCGGTGTTGAGGGACAGATAAATGACCATCTGAACCTGTGGGGCAATGTGGGTGTACAGCTCGGTGACAAGGGATACAGTGACGCCTCTGCCATGCTGGGTGTGAAGTATACATTCTGAACCGGGTAGTGTAGTGGTCAGTAATACTGTTCAGCTCTTTATCAGTCAGTGCATGAGAGAAACGGGATAACCTGTTCAATGACCAATGGTTATGATTGCTACCAGAATGCGCTGGCTGAACGAATAAATGAGATCCTGAAAAATGAGTTTTACTCTCGCGTCCTACAAACCTGACGTAGACCTGGGAAATGGTAAAAAAATCCGTGACAATTTATAACCATGAGCGACCACACCTGGCACGGAAATACAAAACGCCCGATGGAGTTCATCAGGCGTTTTACAGACAGAAAACTGTCAACTTAAATCAGGACTCGTCATTATGCGATTATTTGGTCACATCAGCACCAAACCATTTTTCGGAAAGAGCTTGTAGAGTGCCGTCTTTTTGCATTTCTGCAATGGCATCGTTAACCGCTTTCAGCAGGTCTTCGTTACCTTTACGCAGCGCCACACCTGACTCCTGGCGGGAGAAGGCTTCGCCGGTTACTGCCAGCGTATCATTGGTTTTTTTCACCAAATCCAGCGCAGCCAGACGATCAACCAGGATGGCATCAATACGACCTACGCGCAGATCCTGATATTTGGTCGGATCATCATCATAGGTACGCACATCAACACCCTGAACATTCTGCCGCAGCCACTCTTCATAGTTAGTCCCCAGACCAACGCCAACTTTTTTACCTTTCAAATCGTCGGCGGTTTTAATGGTGCCTTCATTACCTTTTTTCACCAGCGCCTGAATACCGGAAATGGTGTACGGGGTAGAGAAATCGTATTTTTTCTTACGTTCATCAGAGATGGTGACCTGATTAATCACCACATCGATGCGCTTAGAATCCAGTGACGCCAGCATACCGTCCCACTTTGTCGGTTTTAATGCGGCTTCCACGCCCAGATGTTTTGCCAGTTGTTGCGCAAATTCCACCTCAAAACCGGTCAATTTACCGTCATCGCCCTGAAAGCTAAACGGCGGGTAAGTCCCTTCCAGTCCCACCAGCAAAGTGCCCCGCTCTTTCACTTTATTGAGCAGACCTTCGTCGGCAAAACTTTTCACGCTCATACCCGCAACCAGCGCCACGGCCATAACCCCCATCAGCGCCTGACGTCCCAGATGTACTAATTTCATATTCACCCCGAATGTTGTTATGTTGGTTTGCAGTGTAGAGCCATTGTTCGAAGACACAAAAACAACTCTGCTACATCTTATTCTTATTTAATATATATCAGAAGCTGACAGGCTGGGGGATTTCTGCGTAAGGTCACCACGGGTTTGCATCTGGTAGCACTGGTACTTACGTAATGCGATGCGATAATTATTGGTGCTGGTGGTGGGCAGCCAGGGAGCCAGGTTTTCATCAAGAAAACCATCCTGCAGCAGGTCGGAGGAAATATCGTGTTCGCTTAAATAATTACCCAAACGACGTAGACGTACCACATATTCGCGCACAGTGCCGGGGCTCATTTCAGTATGATCAAAGAGAAACTGTTTAAAGCCGATAATATCAAAAAAATCACTCTGGGTTTTGCAATGTAAATCGCCGCAGAAACGGCATAATGCCGCCCATGATTTTTGTTCCTCAAACCAGCCATTTTCATCAAGCAGCGTATCAAGGCGAGATATCGCTATTTTATTCACTATCTTGCCATCGCGCACGAGAGTAATACGATCGAGTAATTTACGGCAATATGCGCAATGAGTCTGGCTATGTTTAAAGTCTTTAAGATAGCGGCTTAATGGCCGCCTTTTCTGGTGCTGCACCATTATTAAGAACTCCTGGTATTCAAAATTAATGTGCGGCATTTACCTAAGTTATAACTTACCCAGTTTGGTGCGTAACCGTTTAATAGCCTGGCTATGTAACTGACTGACCCGAGATTCACCGACTTCCAGCACTGCGCCAATCTCTTTGAGATTAAGCTCTTCCTGGTAATAGAGCGTTAATACCAACTGTTCGCGCTCCGGTAACATTTCGATGGCTTCCATCACCCGCTGACGCAAATTACCGTCCAGTAATTGCTGCAATGGGTTATCCCGCTGATGATCGTCAGTAACCAGTTCAATGCTATCACCGTGCTCTTCGCGCCACTCATCATAGGAGAAAAGTTGGCTGTTATTCGTATCAAGCAACATTTGTCGATAGTCGGCGATTTCAATCCCTAAACGTTCTGCCACTTCAGTTTCTGTGGCATTGCGGCCAAGCTCCTGCTCCAGTTGCCCTATTGCCTGCGCCACTTCACGTGCATTGCGTCGCACGCTGCGCGGCACCCAGTCACGGCTGCGAAGTTCATCCAGCATAGCACCACGGATACGCTGCACTGCGTAAGTTGTAAATGCCGTTCCTTGCAGGGCATCATAACGTTCAACAGCATTAAGTAATCCAATGCCGCCTGCCTGTAGCAGATCGTCAAGTTCTACACTCGCGGGCAGTCGAACCTGCAGGCGCAATGCTTCGTGACGCACCAGCGGGATATAACGCTGCCACAGCGAATGTTTATCCATTACACCTTCAGCGGTATAGAGTGATTTCACGATAAACAGCCCTGCGTTATATAAATAATCGGCATAATTATCCGTTTCTGCAGGTTTTTTAATCGGACGATTAATGGGTGAAATAAGGGGTTATTTAGGGTAATCGGTAAATAACGAGCAGAATAACCCCGCCGGAGCGGGGTTAAGATAGCTGACAACGTCCGCCTCATCTTGCCGGATGCGGCGTAAACGCCTTATCCGACCTACGCGAATATGCAAATTTATTAATTGCGATTCACCTTTTAGGCATGATAGGCGCAGCGCATCAGGCAATTTGGCGTTTGCTGTCGTTATATTACGACGATTAACCCTGCAGCAGAGACAGAACTTGTTGCGGCACCTGGTTAGCCTTAGACAGCACAGAGTTACCCGCCTGCTGGATGATCTGCGCTTTCGACATGTTAGACACTTCGGTCGCATAGTCGGCGTCCTGAATACGGGACTGCGCTTCAGACAGATTGGTGGTGGTGTTGTTCAGGTTAGTGACCGCAGAATCCAGACGGTTTTGAACGGCACCGAGGGAGGAGCGGAATTTGTCAACAGAAGCAATCGCTTTGTCTAAAAGTGCCAGTGGATCAGCAGAAGAAGCCCCTGAGAACTGTGCAGTCGGAGTTGCTGTAGATAATTCAACAACAACCTTGTTCCCTGTGGCTGTTGCTGCAGTGTCGTCATCAAGCGCCGTTGCAACCGTTGTAGCGTAGTTTTTACCCTGGAATGTTACATATCCCGCAGCCGCGCCTTCAGAGTCGGCGGCAACTTTAATCAGTTGATCTTTCTGAGTAGCAGCAGTCGTTAGTCCATTATCGGTGTCTTTGTATTCGACATCGGCTTTATTCAACGTGACTTTACCGTCTGCATGATTAATCGACGCGGAGTAGAAATCACTGCCGGATTGAACGACGAACTGTGCAGTGGCAGCCCCTTTCGCATCCAGTGTATTGTGTAACGTCAGGCTAGAAACATCGACTGTTTTACCTGTCGCAGTAGTCAGATCTTTCGCAACAGCCGTGAAATCAACACCAACGGGTTCCGTTCCTGCATCACCCGTAATTTGAGTAATAGAACTGCTAACATTCAGCGACTGACCCGAAACGGAGAAACCATTCAATCCCAGCGTGGAAGAATCAATTTTCTGCAAATCGATAGAGATGGTCTGCCCATCATTCGCGCCAACCTGAATCTTCATCGAACCGTCTTTCGCCAGCACGTTCACGCCGTTGAACTGGGTCTGACCGGAAACGCGGTCAATTTCATCCAGACGGGATTTGATTTCGTCCTGAATAGAAGACAGGTCAGAATCAGAGTTAGTGCCGGTCGTCGCCTGAACGGTCAACTCACGCACACGTTGCAAGTTGTTGTTGATTTCAGACAGTGCGCCTTCTGCGGTCTGCGCCAGAGAAATACCGTCGTTGGCGTTACGCGCGGCCTGAGTCAGACCTTTAATGTTAGAGGTAAAGCGGTTAGCAATCGCCTGACCTGCGGCGTCATCTTTCGCGCTGTTAATACGCAGACCAGAAGAGAGGCGCTCGATAGAAGTCGACAGCGCAGACTGATTTTTGTTGATGTTGTTCTGAGTGATCAGCGAGAGGCTGTTGGTGTTAATGACTTGTGCCATAATTTTTATTCCTGTTTTTTAGCTCTACGGTTTAAGTATCGGGCTTCCACCCTTCGGCTTCGTCGCCGTCAACCCTGTTATCGTCTGGTCTCTCACAACCTTTAGAATTTTTTTCTAGCGGTCGAAATACTCCCCTTCCTCGTTGCTGTTCGTGTCATTAAGCCAAAAAATAAATCGTAAACTTTGCCCCGCTTACGCCGATAACCCCGGTATTCGTTCTACATGTCGCATGATTAAGGAATCAATATGGCTAGTATTTCAACGCTTGGGGTTGGGTCGGGGCTGGACTTAAGCAGCATCCTCGACAGTCTGGAGGCGGCAGAAAAATCTACCCTGACGCCGATATCAAAACAGCAAAGCTCTTACACCGCGAAACTGAGCGCCTACGGGACGCTGAAAAGCGCACTGGAGAGTTTCCAGACAGCCAACACAGCACTGAATAAAGCCGATTTATTTACCGCCACCTCAACCACCAGCAGTTCATCGGCTTTCAGCGCCACCACCACGGGCAGCGCGATTGCCGGGAAATACACCATTAGCGTCAGCCAACTGGCGCAGGCACAGACGCTGACCACCAAAAACAGTCAAAAAGACAGTAAAGCCGCCATCGCCACCAGCGATAGCGTACTGACCATCCAGCAAGGCGGCGGTAAAGATCCGGTCACGATTGATATCAGCGCGGCTAACTCGTCACTTTCCGGTATTCGCGATGCCATTAACAACGCCAAAGCTGGCGTCAGCGCCAGTATCATCAATGTAGGTAACGGCGAGTATCGTCTGTCCATCACCGCTAACGATACGGGCAGCGATAACGCGATGAAACTTAGCGTCAGCGGCGACAGCGCCCTGGAAAGTTTTATGGGTTACAACGGAACTTCAGGTGATAGCAGCAATGGCATGATTGAAAGCGTCACCGCGCAAAACGCCAAACTGACGGTCAATAACGTTGAGATTGAAAACAGCAGTAACACTATCAGCGACGCACTGGAAGATATCACCCTCAACCTGAATGACGTCACTACCGGTAATCAGACACTGACCATCAGTAAAGACACATCAAAAGCTGAAAATGCGGTTAAAGCGTGGGTGGATGCCTATAACACATTGCAGGATACGTTCAGCAGCTTAACCAAATACACCGCCGTCGATGCCGGCGCAGAAAGTCAGGACTCCAGCAATGGCGCATTACTCGGCGACTCCACACTGCGTACCATCCAGACTCAGCTTAAAACCTTGCTCGCCAATACCCACAGCAGTTCAAACTATAAAACGCTGGCACAGATTGGCATTACCAGCGATGCCAGTACCGGCAAGCTGGAAATCGCGACCGACAAGCTGCAAACGGCGCTGAAGAAAGATGCCGCTGGCGTCGGTGAAATGTTTATTGGTGACGGTAAAAGTACAGGGGTAACCACCGGCATTAGCAGCAATCTGACCAGTTGGCTCTCCTCCACCGGGATAATCCAGGCAGCAAAAGATGGCGTCAGCAAAACGCTGAACAATTTGACTGATCAGTACAACGCAGCCAGTGAACGTATCGATACCTTAATGGCGCGCTATAAAGCCCAGTTTACCCAATTAGATGTGTTAATGAACTCGCTGAACTCCACCAGTAGCTATCTGACACAGCAGTTCGATACCTCAAATAGCAGCTCGAAATAATCTTCAGGAGAGACTATGTACAGCGCAAAAGGCACCCAGGCCTATGCCCAAATTGGCGTCGAAAGCGCCGTAATGAGCGCCAGCCAACAACAATTGGTCACCATGCTGTTTGACGGCGTGTTGAGTGCACTGGTAAGAGCACGCCTGTTTATGCAGGACAACAATCAGGAAGGAAAAGGCGTCTCTTTGTCAAAAGCGATCAGCATTATTGATAACGGGCTGAGGATCGGTCTTGACGAAGAAAGCCTGGACGAATTAACCCAGAATTTGATAGCCCTGTATAGCTATATGATCAGGCGTTTGCTGCAAGCCAATTTACGCAACGATGTCTCCGCAGTCGAAGAAGTGGAAACGTTGATGCGCAACCTTGCCGATGCCTGGAAAGAGTCTTTACTCTCCCCTTCTTTGATTCAGGATCCTGTCTGATGAACCACGCACCGCACTTGTATTTTGCCTGGCAACAACTCGTCGAAAAAAGCCAACTCATGTTACGCCTGGCGACAGAAGGACGATGGAATGAACTCATCGCCAGCGAAATGGAATATGTCAATGCGGTGCAAAAGATCGCACACCTAACGGAAGAAACGGAACCCTCTACCATGATACAGGAGCAACTCAGACCGCTGCTGCGCCTCGTTCTGGAAAACGAAAACAAAGTAAAACAGTTATTGCAGATTCGGATGGATGAACTGGCGAAACTGGTCGGTCAGTCATCAATGCAAAAATCTGTGTTAAGCGCCTACGGTGATCAGGGGGGCTACGTGCTGGCGCCGCAGGAAAACCTCTTTTGACGCTTAAAAAGATGATGGCTCGCGAATAATCCGATTACGGCTACGCTTCTAATGTTCCCCTTGAGTGGAGTCGAAGAATGCGTAATCCCACGCTGTTGCAATGTTTTCACTGGTATTACCCGGAAGGCGGCAAGCTCTGGCCTGAACTGGCCGAGCGCGCCGACGGTTTTAATGATATTGGTATCAATATGATCTGGCTGCCACCAGCCTATAAAGGCGCATCGGGCGGGTATTCGGTCGGCTACGACTCCTACGATTTATTTGATTTAGGCGAGTTTGATCAAAAAGGCAGCATCCCCACCAAATATGGCGATAAAGCACAACTGCTGGCCGCCATTGATGCACTCAAACGCAATGACATTGCGATACTGCTGGACGTGGTCGTCAACCACAAAATGGGCGCAGATGAAAAAGAAGCCATTCGCGTACAGCGCGTCAATGCTGACGATCGCACGCAAATTGATGATGAAATCATTGAGTGCGAAGGCTGGACGCGTTACACCTTTCCCGCTCGTGGCGGGCAATACTCGCAGTTTATCTGGGATTTCAAATGTTTTAGCGGTATCGACCATATCGAAAACCCAAACGAAGACGGTATCTTTAAAATCGTCAACGACTACACCGGCGAAGGCTGGAACGACCAGGTTGATGATGAGCTTGGTAATTTTGACTATCTGATGGGCGAAAATATCGACTTTCGCAACCATGCCGTTACGGAAGAGCTCAAATACTGGGCGCGCTGGGTGATGGAGCAAACGCAATGCGACGGTTTTCGTCTCGACGCAGTAAAACATATTCCGGCCTGGTTTTATAAAGAGTGGATCGAACACGTGCAGGAAGTCGCGCCAAAGCCGCTATTTATTGTGGCGGAATACTGGTCGCGCGAAGTTGATAAGCTGCAAACGTATATTGATCAAGTTGAAGGCAAAACTATGCTGTTTGATGCGCCGCTACAGATGAAATTTCACGAAGCATCACGCATGGGGCGCGACTACGACATGACGCAGATTTTCACCGGTACGCTGGTGGAAGCCGATCCTTTCCATGCTGTTACGCTGGTCGCCAATCACGACACCCAACCGTTACAAGCCCTTGAAGCGCCGGTTGAACCGTGGTTTAAACCGCTGGCTTATGCCCTGATTTTGCTGCGGGAAAATGGCGTCCCTTCCGTGTTCTACCCTGATTTGTACGGTGCTCATTACGAAGATGTCGGCGGTGACGGACAAACTTATCCGATAGATATGCCGATAATCGAACAGCTTGATGAGTTGATTCTCGCCCGCCAGCGTTTCGCCCACGGTGTACAGACGTTATTTTTCGACCATCCGAACTGTATTGCGTTTAGTCGCAGCGGTACTGACGAATATCCTGGCTGCGTGGTGGTCATGTCAAACGGCGACGATGGCGAAAAAACCATTAATCTGGGGGAGAATTACGGCAATAAAACCTGGCGCGACTTTCTGGGTAATCGACAAGAGAGCGTAGTAACCGATGAAAATGGCGAAGCGACCTTCTTTTGCAACGGCGGTAGCGTCAGTGTGTGGGTTATCGAAGAGGTGATTTAAAACCGATCACTGAAAATACACTCATCGTTATTGCGGGGGCGCTACAGTTCCAGACCCGATAAGCTTGCGCATCGGGCACTTTTTTTGACATAAAAATCCCCCAGCGCCAGGGGGATTTCATTACGGTAGTGGCGTCGGCAACGGCGCTTTTTCCAGCACGGCAGCACATTCAGCCGTCGGTCGATTCACGCGTTCCATCGTCATGCCGTCATATTCGATGGTGTTACCGTCACGTTCAATTTCATATAGCTCACGTTTGACCGTAACGTTAGTGAGATCATCCGATATCAGCGTCAACTTACCCGGTAAAGCAATCACCCGCTGCCACTGACGACAATCCAGCGTATCCCCCTGTTTAGTAACAATCAGGCTACCTATCGCTTCAGGGCTGACCAGAGCACGTTGTGGCCCTTTGGTCTGCCAGTAGCCCGCCAGCCACTCTGGCGCGGGTGCTTTCACAACATTGTTATAATTTTCAACTTCGGCACAGCCAGCCAGCAGCATAAGTGCGCCTGCAATTGCGAGTTTTTTCATCATTCATCCTGCATGAGAAGAAAAGAGGATTGTGGCATTAATGCCTTGATGCTGCCAGCCTTTCCAGACCCAAGGTGAAATTTGATCTAACCATTATTTTTATGAATTATTGACCCGAAAATAAATTTACATGGTGTATGATTCGCAGCTCTTGTTACAAACCTTCTGAGTTCAGAGGCTACATACATGTCATGGCAGCAATTCAAGCAAGCCTGGTTGATTAAATTCTGGGCCCCCATCCCCGCAGTCATCGCGGCGGGTATTCTCTCCACTTATTATTTTGGCATCACCGGCACCTTTTGGGCAGTTACGGGTGAATTTACCCGCTGGGGCGGTCAGCTCCTGCAACTGTTTGGCGTCCATGCTGAAGAGTGGGGTTATTTTAAAATAATCCATCTGGAAGGATCGCCATTAACCCGCATCGACGGAATGATGATTCTGGGTATGTTTGGCGGCTGTTTTGCCGCTGCTCTGTGGGCCAACAACGTTAAATTACGTATGCCGCGCAGCCGTATCCGCATTATGCAGGCCATTATTGGCGGTATTATCGCCGGTTTCGGCGCACGTCTGGCGATGGGCTGTAACCTGGCGGCATTTTTCACCGGTATTCCGCAGTTCTCGTTGCACGCCTGGTTCTTTGCTATCGCCACCGCCATCGGCTCATGGTTTGGTGCGCGCTTTACCCTACTGCCGATGTTCCGCATCCCGGTAAAAATGCAGAAAGTCTCTGCCGCATCACCGCTAACACAAAAACCGGATCAGGCACGGCGTCGCTTCCGCCTCGGTATGCTGGTATTTTTCGGTATGCTGGGCTGGGCGCTGCTGACAGCAATGAATCAACCGAAGCTGGGGTTGGCTATGCTATTTGGCGTCGGCTTTGGCTTACTGATTGAACGCGCGCAAATCTGCTTTACCTCGGCGTTCCGCGATATGTGGATCACCGGACGAACCCATATGGCGAAAGCGATCATTATCGGTATGGCGGTGAGTGCCATCGGTATTTTCAGTTATGTACAGTTAGGCGTAGAACCGAAAATAATGTGGGCGGGTCCGAACGCTGTCATTGGTGGGTTACTGTTTGGTTTTGGTATTGTTCTGGCAGGCGGCTGTGAAACTGGCTGGATGTACCGCGCGGTGGAAGGCCAGGTGCACTACTGGTGGGTTGGCCTGGGCAACGTTATCGGCTCGACGATTCTGGCTTATTACTGGGATGATTTCGCCCCGGCGCTGGCAACCGACTGGGACAAAATCAACCTGCTGAAAACCTTTGGCCCAATGGGCGGCCTGCTGGTGACATATTTGATGCTGTTCGCTGCGTTAATGTTGGTTATCGGCTGGGAGAAACGCTTCTTCCGCCGTGCGGCGCCGCAGACTGCTAAGGAGATCGCATGAAAAATATCGTTCCTGATTACCGTCTAGATATGGTGGGCGAACCCTGCCCTTATCCGGCGGTCGCTACTCTTGAGGCAATGCCGCAGTTAAAGAAAGGCGAGATCCTCGAAGTGGTCAGCGATTGCCCGCAGTCAATTAACAATATTCCGCTGGATGCACGTAATCACGGCTATACCGTACTGGATATCCAGCAAGACGGGCCGACCATTCGTTATTTGATTCAAAAGTAATCTTTTCTCCCGCTGTTTCAGGCAGCGGGAGTGTCTATGCTACAAATGCTCTGCTGTAGAGGCAGAGAAAAGTACGCGATATATCAGACAAATATTCTCAAGGATTTATGGCAATCCTGAAATGAACTAGTGATGAAGCATCTCATCCACAATTTCTTTCGTCTGTAACTGATAAGGATAATAAGTTGGCCAGTTATCCATCTCTTCAAGTAATTGCTGTTGTGACGTATTGCCCATAAATATATGGAAATGAGAGGATTTCCGGGGGGCAATAATATGATCGCTAAACTGCACAAACTTAGGTGCTTTACTGGCAGGATCACGGCACTCAAACAGATAACGAACACCTTTCTTTCCTGATTTATATGTCAATATCTTGAATCCACTATAATTATATTTACAGGAAGTCACCTCCTCCCCTCTGTGGAACTCCATAACACCATTTTCGATACCGATTGTGTCAATATCCGTCGCATATCCCTGCTGATAATAGGACTTAATATCCGCAAATGATTTACCCGGTTCTTTTTTTGCTTTCATTTCAAAAACAGGATCAAGGTCACCACTTTGAAGCAAGGGGTATACCGATTGCCAAATACCATCCCAGTCAGTGAGTGACCTGTCTTTCACGTTATCATCATCAAAAATACCCTTTGCTGCTTTTTGTTCTATTTCTGTCAGTGGTGCCCCATGCGAATGATGCCCATGAGCAAGTGCATAGTTGCCAGTCAATAGTAACCCCAGCGCAAAAGCCAATTTATTAACAACCATCATCCAGTTTATCCTCCCGCTTCAATATTCATAGAATGTTATAACATAACATTTTGCGAATGCAATACTGAAGAACGAATAGCAAAACCTAACCAGACACACGCATCATAACCCTATATTTAGTGCGTCTTTGTCACCCGCATTAAGTCATCGGATCTGATTGAAGGAATAGCACCAATCATGCAAACTACAAACTCTCACAACTAACAAGAGATTATTCCCTCTGATGGATCAGGTTGCTATTTTCCAAAAGATGTTTGAGCAAGTGAGAACGGAGCTAAACTTTTCCTGGTTTTACACAGAGTTAAAACGTCATCATATTGCGCATTACATTTACTATCTTGCTACAGATAACATTAGGATCGTCACACACGATGACAAGGTGTTGTTAATAAGAGGAAGCAGAAATCTATTAAAAGTCAGTGCCACTAAGAACCCTGAGCAAGTAATAAAAGCAGCCCGGACTCACATTTCCAGAAAGTCTACTTTTCGGGAATATTGTATAACGCTCGCGAATGCGGGTGTCTTCCGGTGGGTTACTGACGTTAATGATAATAAACGTCGTTACTATTCCATCGATAATACACTCTTATATATTGAAGATGTTGAAAACAATAAACCCTTAATTTAAGTGTATTAGCTCATCTCAGATCTGACAGTTATCCGTTATTTGTACAGGTATCTGTCAGATTATCTCTTCCCTGACACCACTCACGCGCCATAGCAACTTCCAGGCGGGAGGCTCATGGAAAATATCTGTCAAAAATTGTTATATTATAACAACGATAGTTTTTCCATGACTGAGGAGAACACACATGAAAATCAATGGTGTAAGTAAAGCCATTTTTCTTTTTGCACTGCTAACCTCAACGGCCTCTGCCGCTGGCAAGGACGTTAATGTTGAGTTCAGGAAGGGGCATAATAGTGCGCAGTACTCAGGAGAGATAAAAGGATACGATTACGACACATATAACTTCTATGCCCAAAAAGGCCAGAAGGTGCACGTCAGCATCTCCAATGAGGGAGCTGATATTGTCCTCTTTGGGCCCGGAATCAGCGATTCGGTTGATCTCTCCAGATACTCTCCCGAGCTTGATGACAACGGTCAGTACATCCTTCCAGCTTCCGGTAAATATGAGCTAAGGGTGCTTCAAACCCGCAATGACGCTCGTAAAAACAAGGCTAAAAAATACAGCGTCAACATCCAGATTAAGTAAACAGAGAACGACGGGGCTATCCCCGTCATTACTTTCCTGTACTTGAAAATGACTGTCAGTAACAGACAGGAGCTGGCTGTGACACGGTTTTCCCCACATCACACCTGCTGGCGCGAGCGACAAATCCGCGCCCTGTTTACGCGTTAAATACTTGCTGCTTTAACCGTCTGAATAGCGTGGGGATATATCGGTAAGTGTTACCTGAAAATACGATTAATTTTATGGTTTAAACCTTTTTTAGTTATTAGTAAGATACATGCGCTTCCAAAAAAGCTGGGAAATTCAACAACTCTTGGAAAATTTTTGGCCTTGTCCCGCGGCTCCAATCCGACAGCCGCGTTTCTTTTCACTATCTAATCCATCGCTAACTTACGAACTTTGCCTTCACGCATTCAAACGCGGAATACAAAAGATCGGCAGCACGGGAAAAGAGAGTCTGGATTGTATCCAGTGCAAAGCGTTGTGGATGGCAGAAAACCATCAGGAGCAGGTATCAGAAATTGGGTGCGTTTGCCCCATCCATGCCCCACGCTGTGGGATCGGATGTCATTAAACAAGCACAGTCAACAAGTTAAAACCTACACCTGCATGGACATCACTTCCTGGTACGCTGCCACCAGCTTATTACGCACCTGAATCCCCATTTGCATCGAAACCGACGCTTTTTGCATATCGGCCATCACATCGTTTAGCGCCACGCCGGGTTCGCCGAGGGTGAATTTTTCTGCCTGCGTGCGCGCGGCGGTTTGCGTATCGCTTATGCGATCGAGCGCGGCATGAAGCTGTCCGGCAAAACTGATTGTGGGTTGCGACAGTGGCTGCTGGACACGCGCACTCATTGCCGTGGCCTGTAACTGGCTGATAACCCCTTCGATCCCTTGTATGGCTGACATACTCATCTCCCAAATAGTTTCTGGTAGCAGAGCCTATCAGCAAGTCAATAAGATAAAGGCGTTAAATAACGATAAAAAAACGGGTTAATTGGCGCATAGAAAAAAATAAAACCACAAATAATGAGGCCGTTAATTTTTCGAGTGTGCTGACCCGGGAGTGCGTCTTGTTCCACTTTGCCAATACCGCCGTCTATCATCTGCCGCGAGGTGCGCGATGAATACGACCGCAGCCCAGACAAAATCTCTTGAGTGGCTCAATCGCCTGCGCGCGAATCCGAGAATTCCCCTGATTGTTGCTGGTTCCGCTGCGGTGGCAGTGATAGTCGCGTTAATTCTGTGGGCAAAAGCCCCTGATTACCGCACGTTATTCAGCAATCTTTCCGATCAGGATGGTGGCGCAATCGTCAGCCAACTGACGCAAATGAATATTCCTTACCGCTTCAGCGAAGCCAGCGGCGCGATTGAAGTTCCGGCCGATAAAGTTCACGAGCTGCGTCTGCGTCTGGCGCAGCAAGGCTTACCTAAAGGCGGTGCAGTTGGATTTGAACTGCTCGATCAGGAAAAATTTGGCATCAGCCAGTTCAGTGAACAGGTGAATTATCAGCGGGCGCTGGAAGGCGAGCTTTCCCGTACCATCGAAACTATTGGCCCGGTAAAAGGGGCGCGCGTGCATCTGGCGATGCCAAAACCCTCTTTATTTGTTCGTGAACAAAAATCTCCTTCGGCATCAGTGACGGTAAATTTGTTGCCAGGCCGCGCGCTGGATGAAGGGCAAATTAGCGCCATTGTACATCTGGTTTCCAGCGCGGTTGCCGGTCTACCACCAGGAAATGTCACGCTGGTGGATCAGGGCGGACATCTGTTAACCCAATCCAACACCAGCGGGCGTGACCTTAATGACGTCCAGTTGAAATATGCCAGCAATGTCGAAGGACGCATTCAGCGGCGTATTGAAGCGATCCTGTCGCCTATTGTCGGCAACGGCAATATTCACGCCCAGGTAACGGCACAACTGGACTTCGCCAGTAAAGAGCAAACAGAAGAACAGTATCGCCCTAACGGCAACGAATCACAGGCGGCGCTCCGCTCACGCCAGCTTAATGAGAGCGAGCAAAGCGGTTCCGGTTATCCGGGCGGCGTACCGGGTGCGTTGTCGAATCAGCCAGCGCCTGCGAATAACGCACCAATCAGTACGCCTCCGGCAAATCAAAATAATCGCCAGCAGCAGGCGAGCACCACCAGCAATAGTGGACCGCGTAGCACGCAGCGTAATGAAACCAGTAACTACGAAGTCGATCGCACCATTCGTCATACCAAGATGAACGTGGGCGATGTGCAACGCTTATCCGTTGCGGTAGTGGTGAATTACAAAACGTTGCCAGATGGCAAACCGTTGCCTCTCAGCACCGAACAGATGAAGCAGATTGAAGATCTGACCCGCGAAGCGATGGGCTTTTCGGAAAAACGCGGCGACTCGCTCAATGTCGTCAACTCGCCATTCAATAGCACTGACGAAAGCGGTGGAGAACTACCATTCTGGCAACAGCAGGCATTTATCGATCAGTTGCTGGCTGCCGGGCGCTGGTTGCTGGTGCTGCTGGTGGCGTGGCTGCTGTGGCGTAAAGCGGTACGCCCACAGCTAACACGTCGCGCCGAGGCGGTGAAAGCGGTGCAGCAACAGGCACAGAGCCGCGCGGAAGAGGAAGATGCGGTAGAAGTCCGCCTGAGCAAAGACGAACAACTACAGCAACGCCGCACTAACCAACGTCTGGGAGCTGAAGTAATGAGCCAGCGTATCCGTGACATGTCTGATAACGATCCGCGCGTGGTGGCGCTGGTCATTCGCCAGTGGATAAACAACGATCATGAGTAACCTGACAGGCACCGAAAAGAGCGTCATCCTGCTAATGACCATTGGCGAAGACCGGGCGGCTGAGGTATTCAAACACCTCTCCCAGCGCGAAGTGCAAACCCTGAGTGCGGCGATGGCAAACGTCACGCAGATCTCCAATAAGCAGTTAACGGATGTGCTGGCGGAGTTTGAGCAAGAAGCTGAACAGTTTGCGGCGCTGAATATCAACGCCAACGATTACCTACGTTCGGTGCTGGTCAAGGCCCTCGGCGAAGAGCGCGCCGCCAGCCTGCTGGAAGATATCCTCGAAACCCGCGATACCGCCAGTGGTATTGAGACACTCAACTTTATGGAACCGCAGAGCGCCGCCGATCTGATCCGCGATGAGCATCCGCAGATTATAGCCACCATTCTGGTGCATCTGAAGCGCGCCCAGGCCGCTGATATTCTGGCGTTGTTCGATGAACGTCTGCGCCACGACGTGATGTTGCGTATCGCCACCTTTGGCGGCGTACAGCCTGCCGCGCTGGCGGAACTGACCGAAGTACTCAATGGCCTTCTCGACGGTCAGAATCTCAAACGCAGCAAAATGGGCGGCGTGAGAACGGCAGCCGAGATTATCAACCTGATGAAAACCCAGCAGGAAGAAGCGGTTATTACCGCCGTGCGTGAATTTGACGGTGAGCTGGCGCAGAAGATCATCGACGAGATGTTCCTGTTCGAAAATCTGGTGGATGTCGATGATCGCAGCATCCAGCGCCTGTTGCAGGAAGTGGATTCAGAATCGCTGCTGATCGCCCTGAAAGGTGCCGAGCAGCCACTGCGCGAGAAATTCCTGCGCAATATGTCGCAGCGTGCCGCCGATATACTGCGCGACGATCTCGCCAACCGTGGTCCGGTGCGTCTGTCGCAGGTCGAGAACGAACAGAAAGCGATTCTGCTGATTGTGCGCCGTCTTGCCGAAACCGGCGAGATGGTGATTGGCAGCGGCGAGGATACCTATGTCTGATAATCTGCCGTGGAAAACCTGGACACCGGACGATCTTGCGCCGCCGCAGGCGGTGTTTGTACCCATGGTCGAGCCAGAAGAGAGCATTCCTGAAGAGGCCGAACCCAACCTTGAGCAACAACTGGCGCAACTGCAAATGCAGGCCCATGAGCAAGGTTATCAGGCGGGAATTACCGAAGGTCGCCAGCAAGGCCACGAACAAGGCTATCAGGAAGGAATCGCTCAGGGGCTGGAACAAGGACTGGCGCAAGCAAAATCCCAGCAAGCGCCGATTCATGCCCGGATGCAGCAACTGGTCAGCGAATTTCAAACCACGCTTGATGCGCTTGATAGTGTGATTGCTTCGCGCCTGATGCAGATGGCGCTGGAGGCGGCGCGTCAGGTGATCGGTCAGACGCCAACGGTGGACAATGCGGCGTTGATTAAGCAGATCCAGCAGTTGTTACAGCAAGAACCGTTATTCAGCGGCAAACCGCAGCTGCGCGTACACCCGGACGATCTGCAACGCATCGATGAAATGCTCGGCGCAACCTTAGGTTTGCATGGCTGGCGCTTGCGGGGCGATCCGACACTCCATCCCGGCGGCTGCAAAGTCTCCGCCGATGAAGGCGATCTCGACGCCAGTGTCGCCACTCGCTGGCAGGAACTCTGCCGTCTGGCAGCGCCGGGAGTAGTGTAATGACCACGCGCCTGACACGCTGGCTAACCACACTGGACAACTTTGAAGCCAAAATGGCGCAGTTGCCTGCGGTGCGTCGCTACGGGCGATTAACCCGCGCCACCGGGCTGGTGCTGGAAGCTACCGGATTGCAATTGCCGCTCGGCGCAACCTGTGTGATTGAACGCCAGAACGGCACTGAAACTCACGAAGTAGAAAGCGAAGTGGTTGGCTTTAATGGTCAACGACTGTTTTTAATGCCACTGGAGGAAGTGGAAGGTGTCCTGCCCGGCGCACGCGTTTATGCCAAAAATATCTCCGGCGATGGCCTGCAAAGCGGCAAACAGTTGCCGCTCGGTTCGGCGTTATTAGGTCGCGTTCTGGACGGCAGCGGTAAACCGCTCGATGGCCTCCCCTCCCCCGATACGACTGAAACCGGTGCGCTGATTACCCCGCCGTTTAACCCGTTACAACGCACACCGATTGAACATGTGCTGGACACGGGCGTGCGTCCTATCAATGCCCTGCTTACCGTCGGGCGCGGGCAGCGTATGGGGCTGTTTGCCGGTTCCGGCGTCGGTAAAAGTGTGCTGCTGGGAATGATGGCACGTTACACCCGCGCCGATGTGATTGTCGTGGGTTTGATTGGCGAGCGTGGGCGCGAAGTAAAAGATTTTATTGAGAATATCCTCGGTGCTGAAGGACGTGCACGCTCAGTGGTGATTGCCGCACCGGCAGATGTTTCCCCACTCCTGCGAATGCAGGGTGCCGCCTATGCCACGCGCATTGCCGAGGATTTTCGCGATCGTGGTCAGCATGTGTTGCTGATTATGGACTCCCTCACCCGCTACGCGATGGCTCAGCGTGAGATTGCGCTGGCGATTGGCGAACCGCCAGCCACCAAAGGTTATCCGCCGTCGGTGTTCGCCAAATTGCCAGCACTGGTCGAGCGTGCCGGAAACGGCATCAGCGGCGGCGGCTCGATTACCGCGTTTTATACCGTGCTCACCGAAGGCGATGACCAGCAGGATCCGATTGCTGACTCCGCGCGGGCAATCCTCGACGGTCACATTGTGCTGTCTCGCCGACTGGCGGAAGCCGGGCACTATCCAGCTATCGATATTGAAGCGTCGATCAGCCGTGCAATGACGGCGTTGATCAGCGAGCAACATTATGCGCGAGTGCGCACATTCAAACAGTTGTTGTCGAGCTTTCAGCGTAATCGCGATCTGGTCAGTGTCGGCGCTTACGCCAAAGGCAGCGATCCAATGCTCGATAAAGCCATCGCCCTGTGGCCGCAGCTGGAGGGCTATTTGCAACAAGGTATTTTTGAACGCGCGGACTGGGAAGACTCTCTTCAGGGGCTGGAACGTATTTTTCCGACAGTGTGACTACGCAGGAGATAACAGCAGATGGCAGAACATGGCGCACTGGCGACCCTAAAAGATCTGGCAGAAAAAGAGGTGGATAACGCCGCACGTCTGTTGGGTGAAATGCGTCGCGGATGTCAGCAGGCAGAAGAACAACTCAAAATGCTGATCGATTATCAGAATGAATATCGAAACAACCTGAATAGCGATATGAGTGCCGGGATGACCAGCAACCGCTGGATCAACTATCAGCAGTTTATTCAGACGCTGGAAAAAGCCATTACCCAGCATCACCAGCAACTTACGCAGTGGACACAAAAAGTTGATGTTGCCCTGAATAACTGGCGGGAGAAAAAACAACGTTTGCAGGCCTGGCAGACACTACAGGAACGGCAATCCACGGCGGCGCTACTGGCAGAAAACCGCCTCGATCAGAAAAAGATGGATGAGTTCGCCCAGCGCGCCGCCATGAGGAAACCAGAATGATTCGCTTAGCGCCCTTGATTACCGCTGACGTTGACCCCTCCGCATTGCCCGGCGGCAAAGCCAGTGATGTCGCTCAAGATTTTCTCGCATTGTTGAGCGGGGCATTAGCAGACGATACAACAACCGACAAAGCTGCGATCCAATTGCTGGTGGCAACAAATAAACCTGCCACAAAAGGCGAACCGCTGGTGAGTGATATTATTTCCGATGCGCAACAAGCGGATTTACTGCTCCCTGTGGATGATACACCACCAGTCGTTAATGACGAACACGCCACATCAACACCGTTAACCGCCGCTCAGGCGATGACGCTGGCAGCGGTGTCAGACAAAAACGCAGTAAAAGACGAAAAAGCGGATGATCTTAATGAAGACGTCACCGCAAGCCTGAGCGCCCTTTTCGCGATGTTACCGGGTTTTGACAATACACCCAAAGTGACTAATACGCCGTCAACCGTGTTACCGACAGAGAAGCCAACGCTCTTCACAAAACTGACTTCTGCGCAACTCACCACAGCACAGACTGACGACGCCCCTGGCGCTCCAACTCAGCCATTAACACCGCTGATTGCTGAAGCCCAGAGTAAAGCGGAAGTCATCAGCACGCCATCGCCGGTGACCGCTGCCGCCAGTCCGCTAATCACTTCGCACCAGACGCAGCCACTGCCCACCGTCGCAGCGCCTGTTTTGAGTGCACCGCTGGGTTCTCACGAATGGCAACAATCATTAAGCCAGCATATTTCGCTGTTTACCCGTCAGGGACAACAAAGTGCCGAGCTGCGTTTGCATCCGCAGGATTTAGGCGAGGTGCAAATCTCCCTTAAGGTGGATGACAACCAGGCGCAAATCCAGATGGTTTCGCCGCATCAGCACGTTCGCGCGGCACTGGAGGCGGCTCTGCCAGCACTGCGCACACAACTGGCAGAAAGCGGTATTCAGTTAGGACAGAGCAATATCAGCGGCGAGAGTTTTAACGGTCAGCAGCAGGCCGCGTCCCAGCAACAGCAAAGTCCGCGCACAACAAGCCATGAACACCTGGCTGTCGAAGATGACGATGCACTGCCGGTTCCCGCCTCTTTACAAGGGCGTGCAACAGGCAATAGCGGCGTTGATATTTTCGCCTAACGTCAGAGGTGGCACCGTAATCCACGTCTTTTCCACGCTTTGCCGCGCTTAAGACACAGGATAATTAGCCGATAAGCAGTAGCGACACAGGAAGACCGCAACACATGACTGATTACGCGATAAGCAAGAAAAGCAAGCGATCGCTTTGGCTCCCGATCCTGGTATTTATTACTCTCGCGGCCTGCGCCAGCGCGGGTTACAGCTACTGGCATTCGCGTCAGGCTGCTACTGACGACAAAGCACAGCAACACGTCGTACTCTCACCTGTCTTCTATGCACTGGACACTTTTACGGTCAATCTGGGCGAAGCGGATCGCGTGCTTTATATCGGCATAACACTGCGACTGAAAGATGAAGCCACCCGTTCGCGCCTGAGCGAGTATTTGCCGGAAGTCCGCAGTCGCTTGCTGTTACTGTTTTCGCGCCAGGATGCCGCCGTGCTGGCAACTGAAGAAGGCAAGCAAAAGCTGATTGCCGCAATTAAAGCCACACTCTCCACCCCGCTTGTTGCCGGGCAACCGAAACAGGATGTCACCGACGTGCTGTATACCGCTTTTATTCTGCGATAACGACATGGGCGATAGTATTCTTTCTCAAGCTGAAATTGATGCGCTGTTGAATGGCGACAGCGAGGTCAAAGACGAACCGACAACCAGTGCTGGCGGCGAAAGTGATATTCGTCCGTACGATCCCAATACCCAACGACGGGTTGTGCGCGAACGTTTGCAGGCGCTGGAAATCATTAATGAGCGTTTTGCCCGTCATTTCCGTATGGGGCTGTTTAACCTGCTGCGCCGTAGCCCGGACATTACCGTCGGGGCGATCCGCATTCAGCCGTATCATGAATTTGCCCGCAACCTGCCGGTGCCGACCAACCTGAACCTTATCCACCTGAAACCGCTGCGCGGCACCGGGCTGGTGGTGTTCTCGCCAAGTCTGGTGTTTATCGCCGTGGATAACCTGTTTGGCGGAGATGGTCGCTTCCCGACCAAAGTAGAAGGTCGCGAGTTTACGCATACCGAACAGCGCGTCATTAATCGCATGTTGAAGCTGGCGCTTGAAGGCTATAGCGACGCCTGGAAGGCGATTAATCCGCTGGAAGTAGAGTACGTGCGTTCCGAAATGCAGGTGAAATTTACCAATATCACCACCTCGCCGAACGACATTGTGGTTAACACGCCTTTTCATGTCGAAATTGGCAACCTGACCGGCGAATTTAATATCTGCCTGCCATTCAGCATGATCGAGCCGCTACGGGAATTGTTGGTTAACCCGCCGCTGGAAAACTCGCGTAATGAAGATCAGAACTGGCGCGATAACCTGGTGCGTCAGGTGCAGCACTCACAGCTGGAACTGGTCGCCAACTTTGCCGATATATCGCTGCGCCTGTCGCAGATTTTGAAACTGAAACCCGGCGATGTCCTGCCGATAGAAAAACCCGATCGCATCATCGCCCATGTTGACGGCGTTCCGGTACTGACCAGCCAGTACGGCACCATCAACGGTCAATATGCGTTACGGATAGAACATTTGATTAACCCGATTTTGAATTCTCTGAACGAGGAACAGCCCAAATGAGTGACTTGAATAATCCGGCCGATGACAACAACGGCGCAATGGACGATCTGTGGGCTGAAGCGTTGAGCGAACAAAAATCAACAAGCGGCAAAAGCGCGACTGAAGCCGTGTTCCAGCAGCTTGGCGGCGGCGACGTCAGTGGAACATTGCAGGATATCGACCTGATTATGGATATTCCGGTTAAGCTGACCGTCGAGCTGGGTCGCACACGTATGACCATCAAAGAGCTGTTACGTCTGACGCAAGGGTCAGTCGTGGCGCTGGACGGTCTGGCGGGCGAACCGCTGGATATTCTGATCAACGGCTATTTAATCGCCCAGGGCGAAGTGGTGGTCGTTGCCGATAAATACGGCGTGCGGATCACCGATATCATTACCCCGTCTGAGCGAATGCGCCGCCTGAGCCGTTAGTGATGAATAACCACGCCACTGTGCAATCTTCTGCGCCAGTTTCCACCGCGCCGCTCCTTCAGGTGAGTGGCGCACTGATTGCCATTATTGTCCTGATCCTCGCTGCTGCCTGGCTGGTAAAACGGCTGGGATTTGCCCCTAAACGCACTGGCGTTAACGGTCTGAAAATTAGCGCCAGCGCCTCGCTGGGCGCGCGTGAACGGGTCGTGGTGGTCGATGTGGACGATGCGCGGCTGGTGCTCGGCGTTACCGCAGGGCAAATCAATTTGCTGCATAAACTTCCCCCTTCAGCACCCACAGAAGAGATACCACAGGCCGATTTTCAGTCGGTCATGAAAAACTTGCTCAAGCGTAGCGGGAGATCCTGATG
>ERZ1034901.536-NODE-536-length-29459-cov-193.943953_pt1 | contig 29459 bp, 51 predicted proteins | sample MGYA00520628_ERZ1034901 | MGnify/ENA primary metagenome ERZ1034901 (study PRJEB33766, sample SAMN09781783) | gut metagenome | biome: gut microbiome | host: Homo sapiens | place: Madagascar | study: EMG produced TPA metagenomics assembly of the PRJNA485056 data... | reverse complement strand
AATCCCAATAATGGATAAGTCCAAATAACAATGAATGTCTCTTATCTACACGATACGCAAAGATTGGCTCATTCCAAGAATCATAATGTATGCCTTTAACAGCCTTGCTTTTATGATACATATCTACTATTCTATATGTTGCCATAACTATATCTTTTTAAGTTTTATCTTTATTGCATTCAAATTTCTTTCACCTCCATCCCAGAAGCATGAACGTCTAAGATAGAAAGGTTGACCTTTAAGCCAAGGGAACTTATCATAGAAAGCCTTCCATTTCGCTCTTCCTGTCTTTAAAGAAGGCACTTCAATACAGCTTCTAGCATAGCAGCTACCAAAGACTAATGTATTATCACAAACGTTTTTATCCATAACTATTCCTCCACTTTTACCCCAAACGGAGTCCCATCAGCAAAGGTGTATTTTTCCTTAGCCTTATTAAAAGAAAACACAAACATCTCCCTAGGAAATGATGGTAATAAAATAGCTCCATCGCTTGTTTCTAAGATATTCCGATAGAGGTTATTGTTCTTCACCCATCCAAAAGGCTGATGCTTTAACATCTCCTGCCAACATTCTTCTACATTGGCAAAAGGGCGGTATTTTGCTTTCGCCTTACTATCTGGCTTGATGCGATACTCTGTATTATTCCAGTACTCAATCTCCTTCATTTCCGCCCAATCATTCGGAACATCTGTACCTTCTAAGGCACTCGGTTTTGTCCTACACTCAATTACCTTTCCTTCAGCATAAGCTTGCAGAATAGGATAAAATTCTTTAGCTTGATTTCTGTCCATAATTAACTATAAATTTATATATTATTTTAGAGTAGTCTAAATTAGACCATATTTAAAACACATTAACATTGTTATTGTTTATATAATCATATAAATGATTACCTTTGCACTCGAATTCTAGGACATCATAGTCCCCCATCGGCGACACTACACGCCGTTCTTCCTCTGTTCAAGGAGATTACAAAGCCCCTTAGTTGCCGCTTAGGGGCTTTTTTCTTGTACTGCTTTGTAGTGGGCAGTATTCCCCCAGATAGAGAAGTCTGGATAAACGATGGAGGGACTTTTGATGGAAAAGAATCCAAATGACAACAAGGTTCGTGTTTTCTGCAAGTACATCATTAGGAACGGAAAGCGCATCTATCCCAAAAATGGGACTTGCTTTTCTTTCTTAGTATAAGCAGAATGAATCTTTTTCGGGGTAGCGGCAACTACCCCTTTTTACTTTGGTTCATACAACTCACAAGACTTGCGATTTATTCCTCCAACTTTTCAATAGGTTTCCAATGAGTGATAGAAGCCATTCTTCCTTTCCATAAGATAATGAAGCCATTACTATCTTTTGTGACAGTTGCGCATTCCACTCTTCTGTTTTTGAAAACATTATCAGGAGCCATCTTGCTTGTTACAAAGACTTCTTCTCCGTAAGGAGGCAACCCATCCTCAACAGATACCCAGTCTGACTTTCCTAACTCTATCAAAGCATCATGCAATAAGCTATTCGCTTTTCTCAAAGGAGCATTATGCTTATCGTTTCCAAACTCTAAGCTATCAACATTGTTGCTGATAACTTCTTGTATCAGCTCTGTAACTTTCTTCTTATCCATAGTCATATTTCTTTCTTTTTACCCTCTCCCTTTTAGGAGAGATTATATTTTATATTTCTCTTCAACAATTTCAAAATCTACAATGTCAGCATACATAGCTTCCATAATAAGCATACCAAAGTATTTACCTAAATGCCTAGATATATCTTCTGTAGCACAACCTAAGAGTCCAGTATCAATACTAATAAAACTATATCGACGATCAGGGTTATATTTGCCCAAACCTTTATAATCAATATCAGAATAAACACCTACATAAAAAATTTCATAGATAGTTCTTTCACTTGTAAATTCACCAAGTTTTTCATATTTATCTATCTCTTTTGCACCACGATAACAAGTTGAACCTTTTATAACAAGTGCAAAGAAGGGATAGTGACTATATTTTTGACCATCTACATTCCTGCTAATGTGCATATCATATCCAAGATTGAGTGCCTTTCTGACAATATTCAACTTGAACATAGCAGCAGAAGCTTTACTAATTTCAGCTATGCTATTTACTTTAGATACAATATCATCATAGTTATAATCAAGTATATCACAAGCTTTCTTGAAGGTTGTAATATCCCTAAAATTGTATATTAATTCTTCTTTAGTAAAGGCTTGAAGTGCCAAATCTTTAAGAGATTCATCACCACTATTATACCACTCTATTGCTTTTTCAAGAGTGATTGTTATGTTTCTTTTTACCATATATCTTTCTTTTTTTACCCTCTCCCTGTTGCCAAGGAGAGGGTGGTTAGTTACTCTGTTACTTATAAAATATTATTTAGATATATTATCATTTTTATAAGTATTTGCATCTAAATCAATCATAGCTATAGATGAGGCAACAGAATGACTGCCATCCTGATTAACATAAACGATTTCATTACATGCAATAACTAATACATGATTACGACCCTGACTATCAGCTGCTACTATTCTACTAACTGGAAAATTATTTTTTGCCATATTACTTATATTTATGTCCTATAAGGACGGTTAGTTTCTACGCATTCTTCTTTGCGCCTTACCATCTTGTATATCTTCACACTTAAAGCGTGGTGGGCAATACCAAGGTATGCAATTCGTTAAATCCTCATTGCCCATAATTTGCCCTCCACGTCTTTAGTACATCTACACTAACTTTATAATATGCCATAATTTGAAATCTTAAATGTAATTAGTTGTACCATACATCATTTGGCATAAGAGCCAATTTCCATCCATACTCTAGTTCATACCTTAATATTTCAAGGTCGTGACTCGTTACAGATGAAAGACCTACAAACTTATTTTCGTACTCCATATCCAAACAATTTAGTTACCATACTTATAACGCAAATAATTAGCCTCTGAGCCGAAATAAAGCTCGGTATCGCTCATATTTGCCTCTTCTAGACTATTCTCAATATCCTTGTAAGAAGGCACGCAATCCTTAACTCTTTGGCAGAACAAAGGATATTTTGAAGAAACGTCTTCTCCGTCTTCATCATAGATATTTATCTTATCTACATTGTAATATGGATAAAAGGAAACATTTCCATTTGAATGGATAACCTTTCGACTCTTAACAGACACCACGATTTCGGCAGGTTTGTCAATTGCATCAAACTCGCAAGCAAAATCATCAAGCTGCGCCTCAAAAGCCGCATCATTAATCTTTTCAGATAAGTTTTCAAAAAACTTTTTCATTTTCTCATTACAGTTTTTAAGGTGTGTCTCACCTTTTTAATTAGTAACCTTGTTTCTTAATTACGATGCAAAGATACAAAGAATAATCGAAATATGCAAATTATTTAATGTGTTTCTTTTATCATTTAACACTCTATAATAATACAAACAAATAATTTGCTGATGTTAACACAAAAATCCCCACCACTACATTATTATATATAGTGATGGGGCAAAGCACTCAAAGGTATTTTGTCTTTGGGCTACTTTTCTTCCTTATCTTTAATTTCAACGAAATCACCAATACCCAAACGTGCCTTGTTGATGCAAGACGCAATCCAACCAATCAAGTAGGCAGAAGGCTCGCCTCCGTGTTCCATACCAATAGCATCCTCGATGGCATCGCAGGCATGAGAAGCTTCATGGCAACAAATCCCCATCCTCATAGAATCCTTGCTTGCAAAATTAATAAATGAACAAAGCTTCTTATTCGACTTTTCCCTAACTTCATCGTAGGTTATTGCGTTAGAATTAGAGAAATCAACCTTCAAAACCTCACCTTTTCTACCTTCAAAACACTTGTTAGCGTCCTCTTGGTTCATTCCAATAGCGACACATAACATTCTTGGATAGATAACAGGGTCGTATTCGTAATATCCTTTCTTCTTCATATCTCATCGTTTTTATGTTTTTCCCATCCATGCCTCGAAAAAGCATACCAAGTATCACAAATATCAAGAGCGAGAATGTAGCCTTGGTCAATACAAAAATCGCTATCAAAGCCTTCGATATGAACATACATCAATGCTATAGTATCATAAGGAACGCTACGACCTTCAAGGCAAGGATTTTTAAAATTCTTAGTCTTGTATAAACTTGTAACAATTGGCACTTGAAGAACGTCTGAAATATTCTCAGTGCTAATCTCTATCGACTTCTTAAACTTCTTCATATTCCCTATTATTTAAATTTCTCAAAGTAGAACTCAATTTGTCTATCAAAGTGCTCTTCGATTAAACCATAAGCAAGCGACATCTTTACTTGAAAAGAAGCCTTACCATTAAGCAATCCTTTAGCCTGTCTAGTAATCTCTGAGCGAAATTGTTCCAAATTCATATCACGCTTACGAAAATTACAAGACCTGCAAGATGGCATATAGTTCTCCATACAGTCATCGCCATGAAAAACGACAAACCTTCCCTCCTTGTCGCTCCACCGAGAGTAACAACCTCGATTCTTCGGAACAAGATGGTCAACCTGCATATCCTTATACTCTATACTCTTACCGCAATAAGCACAATGCCCATCGTATTTGCGATATATTTTAAGTCTATCTTCTTTTTTCATAATCGTTAATTATGTAACCTACCAATATGCCACTTTGAGCAAACCTTGCATAAGTAAGGATGCCAACCGAGTGCCTTTAACTTCGGATTCTGATTCAGAAATTCCCAAGCATCATCCTCGTTTTCATAAGCGACCTTCGCCTTCCAAGATTGACCTTTTCTAACCCAATGCTCAGGATCTGGATGCAAATGACAAGGAATATATTTATTTCTTTTCTTCATAACTTCTTCAGAAATTTAAGTTGAAACCCTTCTGCCTTTTTTATTCCTGGGTATAGTTCCGTCAGAACCTCCCACACTCTTGTCTTGTGCCGATGCCACATAGTTACCGGATGCACACGTTCACCACTTGGTAATACATAGAAATCAGCCTTAATGGTATCAATATGTTCATAGTTTGCAGCTTTATATATAGTTCCCTTGTTACCTATGGACGTATCGGCATAAGATATAAGATACTTGATTTCCTTATGCGTTGCCCTAATATACTTGTGTAAGAGAGAAAGGCAAATGGTTTCGCTATACTTTGGCATATCATCAGACAACCACATTCGGTCAAATTCCCTCACTTGATGGTAATCCAACACTTCGCCCTTTTCAGTCTTGATATGCGGTCGAATTCCATACCCAATTTGCATAGCACCCCTAATCTTGCCTTTGTACAATACCAAAAGATTCAAGCAACTATTCTTCGTTACCTTGTGTGAAAAGTGATGAGGAACTATGATTGCATCCGCTTGCGCCTTATCGCACTCCATCAGCTTTATTCCCTTTTCCCTGCACTCGTAACCGACAACAAATCCGCAGAGACCTAGCACTGGAGACTTGTTCAACTTTCTTCTTCTCATATCAATAATACCTCCAAAAATAACGTTTGAAATTATAAAACAAATTCTCAATACAAGCCTTGATTTCGCCTTCCCTTAACAATTGATTGCAATATTCAACTAATTCATCACGTACCACCCCACGCTTCGAGGCTTCATCATTAATGGCTTTTATCAGAGCATCCGTTATCTCTTTATTCCCATTTCTTACAACTGGGTCACATTGAATAATAATACTCATATTCATTGTTTTAAAACAGACTTAATTGCCTACTCATGCTCTTTAATTCGTTATTGGAAAAATCTACTTGCCGCTGGTCTATTTCGAAGCCTATATACTTTCTTTCAAGATTAACGCAAGCCCTTGCTGTTGTGCCACTCCCCATAAATGGGTCAAGAACAATATCACCTACATTTGTTGAGTTTCTGATTAGAATCTCCATCAACTTAACTGGTTTTTCGGTCTGATTGATCAATCCTTCTTTATCCCTGCGTTTGTTGGTTGGAATAGGAACACTCAGAATGTCAGATGTGCCAAACTCATTAATTGGCTTTCCACCTCCCTTACGAAGCATAATGATATACTCTTTTTGGCTCATATAATACGTTCCACACACCTTAGTGCATTTATCCCATATTAAACACTTTGTGAAGTGAAACTCACTCCGTCCTATCTCATCTAGAAAGTGCATCAGATTATAGTCGTTACACATAAGATAGCAATGAGTCTTATCCTTTAGTACTCGATATAGTTCGTTGATATACTCCGAAATATCTATGTCATTACTCTTGAATATCTTACCTTTTCTAGTTTGAGAATCCGTCCAATATCCACTCATACTACTGCGCCCACCTCTAGCTTGTACCGGATAAGCTACATCAGAGCATACTAGGTCTATACATTCATCGTCTAGCTGCTTTAGAAGCTTTCGGCAATCACCTTGATAAATTCTATTTAGCTCCATCATATCACCCACTAACTTTCATTACTAAATAAACTATCTTGCTTTATCATTAATTCATTTTCTATTCTCTCGTTTGCTTTGTCGTAAAACTCTCTATTAGTTTCAAAACCAATAAAATTACGATTTTCTTGAATACACGCAATAGCCGTAGTTCCACTACCTATACAGCAATCTAGTACAATATCTCCTTTGCAGGAATGCTTGTTTATAATGCTTCTGAAAAGACTAACAGGCTTCTGGGTAGGATGAAATCTCCCCTTATCACGACAGATTGGAAAGCTATATACTCCATTGTCATATTCGCTTTTAAAGATAGGATTTTTACCTTTCACCCCACACACAGCGACCTCTCTTGCGTTTGTGAGATAGTTTGTCTTACTATTTATTGGAACAGGATTTGTTTTTATCCATTCTATAAATCTAATTTGTTTAAATCCGACTTTAATCATCGCATCCTTTACGACCCCAATCTTCCACAAATCATAGAAACAGACTATATATCCACCATCTTTCAAGCACCTGTAGGATTCTTTTATCATAGAGCCTATATCAAATGCTTCCTGTTTATCCCAGTCTCCAAAGTCGATAGATATGCGGAATCTATCAGTATCTTTACCAGTAGGAGCGGACTTTGCATAATTGGAATTCCTTGAAATTTCATATGGAGGGTCTGTGAGTATAAGCGAGACAGATTTGTCATCAATCTTGCTCATACCATCCAGACAATCAACTTGATAAATCTTATCTATCTCCAGCATATCCAAACATATCTTTTTGATTAAACATTTCTTCTTTGATTCTTTTTTGTGTTACCTTGAAATATTCCCCGTCTAACTCAAATCCAAGGAAATTCCTGTTTGTTCGCATACAAGCCAGAGCAGTACTTGCTGAACCCATAAAACCATCAAATACCAAATCTCCTTCGTCCGATGATTTCAAGATGCATTGCATAAGCAAGGGAATTGGTTTCTCATTCTGATGTACCAATTTATCAGATGGAACTCTATCAAAGTCCCATACGTCCTCCAAACGCTTTCCGTTTATGGTTCGTCTGCCTTTATTCAAGTATAGGATTGGCTCGTAACATTGCCCATATTGCGCATCTAAATCTCCAGCCGTATGGTTGTTCTTTCGCCAAATGAGCACATTCTTAATGGTAAACCCTGCGTTCCTCGCTTGTTGCATAAAAAAGTCCAAGGTCTTGGCTGAACAAAAGACGTAAGCAGCACTATCATCCTTTAAAATCCGGTAGCATTCGCTCATATAATCAATAATCAATTGCTCATTATCGTCATTGAGTATTTCCTTCGAAAAACGATGGTCATCTGCTCTCCATCCGGTCTTATAGGAGATACAATAATATGGTGGGTCAGTAACAATTAAATCTACTTTCCTGGTCTCTATTTGTTTCATTCCTTCTATACAGTCGGAATTGTATATTCTATCAAATTCAAGCATATCAAATCTCTTTTATAGCGTTAACATAAGCTTCATGAGCCTCTTCTTGCGTACCAAAGCATCCGATATAAGTTTTCTTCTTACCTACCTGGTACTGAGCTTGCCATTTTCTTACACTCTTATTCCAAGTCACGCCCAAGTATTCGGAAGAGGTTTTCTTTGCTATAGCAGAATAAATCACATTGTATCTTGCAGTGCAATACTCCAAGTTATCTACATCGTTATTCGTCTTGTCGAAATCCTTATGATTCACCATCGGCAACGCATCTGGATTCTCCAAGAAAGCCTGAGCTACCAAACGATGAACATAGAACATCTTTCGCTTTCCGTTTTTGTAAAGCCACACCTTCAGATAACCTTTTGGTGTCTTGCAAGGAGCAATTTCCTTTAATTTCTTGTCACTCCCAATTGCGAATACACGACCTTGCTTACTCACGCAGTATCTACCATATCCCTTAATAGGATTGATTTCGTCAATTATTAGTCTTTTGCGCTTTCCTCTCATAGCTCGCCTCCTTTCTGGCAAATGTCTTATAATGAGTTTATATTCTTACATAATTTTCGGAAGCCTTTTCTTCCACTAAAACATTATTTCTCAATCTTCTTAAAAACTTAATCGTCTTGATGTTTATCTTTGCCGAATTATGCACTTTTTCTGTATTGGCGGTACGCAAAACTACTTGATTACCATTAGAACTGCCAAAGATAAAACATTCCTTGCCTTTCCACCGCACCATGTCGAAACGCTGAAAACGAGACTTGCCTATCTTATGAGAGGCAATCGTGCTTCTGCGGATACCACCTTTCTTCGGGTTGGCAACATGCAAGGCTCTCGTATGGCGAGGAACACAACGACACATAAAGAAAGAATCCAACTTCCTTGCGTGAACGTTCTTAGCAATACAGAAGGCATCGGCTGCATGGCTCTTAGCAATACCATTCTCAATGCGAGTGTGCTTGGTAATGTAACCATAGGTCAAGTGAACGTTCCCGCACTCTTCCTTCGCTCGCTCATAGACAGCCCAACGCATGATGTTCATCACCGCCGCATCACGCAATGTTGTTCCACGTTTGATTTTCAACTCGAACTCTCCACGATGGTAAGCCTTATGGCAGGTCTCGCAAAGCGTTACGAGATTACTAAGGGAATTGCCACCTGTCTTGCGGCTCTCCAAATGATGAACATTCAAAATAGGGTCTTTACTCTTACCCTTGCAGTGAATGCACTTGTGCCCATCCCTAGCCAAGACGTACTCCCTCACGTTCCAAAAGCCCATCTGTTCGCCCTGTTGATACTCTTCACCATTGATGTCGGGATTCTTGATTTTCTGAGCATCGAACTGGGCAACCTCAATAGTAGTCTTCGTAATTGGAAGCAGTTTATGAGCCAAGCGGATAACCTTCAAGTGGCTCTCAACCTTTTGCTCAATACTAGGTGCTAACCAACCATCCTTTCGCTTTCGATTGTCAAAACGAGACTTGCGGTAACGTGTCTTGCGGTTTCGCCTTGTTTGTCTCAACTCCCTGCGAGTAGATAGTAAATTCACAACATCACTTCTTAACTCAACCTGCGCTGCAAGCAGCTCCTTCTTCTCGGAACTTGCCGAAACGCCAATGTGCTTTGAGCCAGCATCAATGCCAAGGCTCACATCTTGTGTGTAGGTGGTGCTCTCATAATCCAACTGAACGACAAACGGAACACGACTGACAACATGAGCCTTGCCGTGGCGAAGAAGATAGCCTATCCTCCCTCCACGCTCGCTTGGCATCAACGCCTTACCATTCTTGCTCCTTACATAAATCATAAAAAATCAATTTAAATTAATAACTCTCACCTCGAAAGGTGGTTGTGCGCCCATCGCCAATGTTATAGGATGGTTTCTTGTCCGCAGCACCGCAGCTTTCGCCACTTTTAACCACGAACCGCAGAGGACAGAACTTGGACGGACATCCTGACGTGCCTATGCATTCACCCCTAACGTAGCTCCCTAATTCCATTCGGGGCTGAGGCTAATCCACTCCGGACGATTGAATGGATAATCGCTAAAGCCTATTCAAAGGCTTCCGAAACTTGAATACTTGCTGTTATCATACACGTTCCTCCTTTTTAATCTTTGATAACCAACAATCCCAGATTCTTGTAGCTACATTAGCCATCATAACAGGAGGAACACACATTCCGCAAGCAAACCAAGGCTTCATGCCATTAAAGTCATAATCCATCGGGAATGTTGATGCTAAAATCGTATCATGCGCTGAAATATAACTTGGATTATCAAAATACAAAAGCCTATCTTCCATTGCTGATATAGTATTGCATACTTTATCCTTTTTAAGAAACATATTATTGAACATAGAAAGACGATTATCCATCCGTTTGACAATATCACCGATAGAATTGTCTTTCTCGTTTCTATGCTCCCAATACTTCATCACTCCTTTTGGAATCTGTCTTCCACTATAGTCTGAGAACTCATCCAGAACAATTTCTTTCTCGTTGAAGTCCATATCTATCTTAGGCACTCGCTCGAACAAATCCTTCTGAACCATAAACGGCTTGCAAAGGTCTTTGCGTAATCCTAGAAAGAACACCCTAGGTCGATTCTGAGGAACACCCATATTACGTGCATTAAGCAACCAATGCTGCAAGATATATCCGGCATTATCCATCTGACTGTAAATCTCTTTCACGTACTCGATAGCTTCACCTTGCAACAAACCTTGGACATTCTCAAAAACCACTACCTTTGGTTGTAGTTCTTTAGCGAGGGCGATTGAGTAAAAAGCCAAATCGTCAAGCCTTTGTGCTTTCTGACCTTCTCGGAATACTTTTTCCTTTCCCCAAGCCTTTTGGCGGTCACCTGCAATACTGAATACCGAGCATGGGAAACTAGCATCCAATATATCCAGATTATGCAACTCTTCCTTCATAATATGCCCCCCCCCATATTGATATTGGCAATCAGCTCACGAATATCACAATTGAAAGAATACTTGACATCGTGATTCTTCAAGTACATCTTCATAACCTTTGGGTCTATCTCGTTACAGGCTACAACATCGTAGCCAGCTAATTTATAACCAAAGGAACTGCCACCTCCGCAACAGAAGCAAGACATCACCTTACCTTTGTCTTTTGTGAAATTAGCATCTTTTTTAGTCCATCTATAAGGGAACTTGTGCTCGTTTTTATACATTTATCTACCATAAAAAAACAATCGTTAATAAAAACCGATGTATAAAAATAACCACAAGTAATATGGTTGTAAAAAGGGTATCTACCCCTTGAATTTAGATTCTGTTTTCTTCGGCAATGCGTCTTAAATAATCATCCGCAGCGTTATCGTCTATTTTCGACTTAAGAGACATTCCTGTGTTATATCCTATCATTAAGGACACATTCTTGCTCTTTTTCTTGTTCTTTCCATATCGCAAGCTAAAAACCTTTCCTAGCCAAGCTATACCAACAATGCCATCTGATACAACTATTGTCGGCAACAAAACAAATACTTTATATATCATCGCTATCTAATTGAGAGTTAAAAATATATCTATTCTGATTCAACCAAAGCTCCACGTAGTCAGCCTTGATTTTCAGAAATTCTTCGTATGTGTAGCATTTCTGCTGCTTACCACCTTTGTTCCAATAATAGGCAACTCCTCCCAAAGAAAAGAAGTCTATCAAGTCTATTTCCTTTCGCTCCGGTTCTTCACGCTTTTTCTTTTGCCTATATCTACTTACAGCAAGCAATATGAGACAAACGCAAAGCAACATGGAAACAAGTATCTCGAATATTAACCTTACGTCTTGCATCTTATTTTAAACACAAAAACACGAAACTACCGATTGCAAAGTCAAAGGAATAGTGACTCGGACTGCCTTTCGGTATAGTCCATCGGGTTTCGTGTCTCTAATATCTTATCAATTTCTTAAATCGCCATTTTATCCTTTTTTGTTCTGCGCTTGCAAAGATAAATAATATTTTGTTAACTTGCAAGCATTTTAGTGCTTTTAATACTTTATTTGCATTATTTTAAACTTATTCTTTTTTGAAGTTCATTCCAAACTCTTCTTCCGTTACCTCATACATTACATCACCATATGCTACTCTTTGCTTGTCTTTTGCCATCAGCAATAAGTTTCTATAAGGTATCTCTTTCACGACTTCTTGGTAAGATAAGTGCAGACTATCCATAAAAGATGCAATCTGCCCTAAGAGTGTATCGTTACCTATGGTCGTGGTTTTGCTATCATCCTTGCCGCACTCTTCGCCAAAATTGATAGCGTCTGAAAATCCTTTATAGAGATTAAGGAATAAGCCGTTTGTAAGCCATTGATAACCTCTTCAAACGTTCCTTTAGATAATTCGTCACTAATGGATTCATCGCCTTGTATGAATACAGACAACGCCTTACAAGTATCATCCAAATTCTTAAGCATGCCTAAGACTTCCGCTAAGGTCTTGCCCTCTTCAAAACTATCAAGGTATTTAGCCGCCTTGACCAATTTTATAATTGTAGGTGGTGAAATACAATAAGTCTTTCCATTCACCATTATTGTTACGAAATCCTCCCCAAGAATAGCACCCGCAACTAATTTACTTGCCTTACTCATAGTTCTTAATATAAAAAAAGGGAACGGCAGTAATACCATCCCCCTCTATCATTTGTCGTTTATACCTTATTCCCGTTCCACAACTGCAGAACCTTCCCATTGGTACTCGCCAGCCACACCATCGGTCTCACTTTCCATGGCAACGGCAGAAATACCTAAAGTGATATTCTTGTCCTGCTGGTCTCCCTTGGCTACGATAGCCGCATTTGAGAAAACGATGTAGTTTCCTGTCTTGGTCTGAGCAACAATACACTTGTTGATATTTTCCAAATCTTGACTAGAAGACCAACCTACTGCGTTCGCCTCCGTTGTAGTCGCTGCTCCGGTTGAATCGTACATCTTACCACCTTGAAGGTCAACCTTGTTCTTCCATGAGAAGACACCAATAGAGAATGTAATAGTCTTAGCACCCTCATCGGTCTTGTCACGATAGTAAACCTGTCCGTTCAGCTCGTTCTTGTACTCGGTAACACTAGGGTCATCCTGAGAATATCCCCATGTTCCCTCATGGCTGTTCAAGACCTCTGTAGCGGTTTTCAACCATGTAGCCAACTTAGCAGGTGTATTTGCCTCGGTAAGAGGAGCACCATACCAAATTCTCTTGATTCCAATAAATGGTTTCATCTTATCTTACGTTTAATGTTTCAAAATCAATAGTAATGTTTGCGTAATGGCAACTCAACCTACTCTCTTGCTCTATGCCGTGGGAGCGGATAGAATAACGATACCATACATCCTCTGCTTTTCCGACTTCATTGTCGGACAGGATTTCAATAGCCTTCTTTAAAAGCTCGTTCAACTGAGGATTAGCCTCGCCCTCTATATCTTTGAGCAATATATTTACCTCTATAGTACAATCATTGAAATATGTCTTGTCTGCACTCATACGCTTAGGGATGATGACTATCATGCCATCATCGGGAATCTTCTCACCGACCATAGGTTCTTCCCCATCAAGTCCACCCTTTTTCAGATGTCCTTTCAGTCTTCGTTCCATTCCCATAAGCTCCAAGTCATCATAGATTACATGACCTGCATCTATTTCTGTTATCATCGCATATCCTCGATTTCTTTCTTGATATACTGAATACCCGAATCTATAACATCATATCCCCTAGAGGAAACATCAGACGCATATTCCGCTTTGTTGCCAAGGGTCAAGGTGTGGTCATGTACTTTACTATAGTTAGACCTTCTGAGATTACCTGTGCGGTTTCGGTAGTTTCCGTTAGTCTTATCAAGCTCAACGGCTGTTTTACCTAACCTGTCAAGAAACTCATCAACTTCCCTTTCTCCCTGCGCAAAGAAAGCGTCTATCTCATCCTTTATAACATCAGACATAGATACTCATATAACCAAGATAATTGCACTTAGGGGCATTATAGACCTTTCCACCTCCTCGGTAGCTTCCATCATTGGAATAGACCTTGACTTCATCACCTTCGGAAATCTGGCACTTGTCACAAACAATGTGATATTTCGGTGTATATATGCTACCATTATCGGTAGTGAAATGCTCGGTAGAGTTGTCATCGCACCGACAACGCCCCATTTCTTTCCATTCCTCAGAAGAGCTAATGACCTCGTTGTACTTGTTGACAACCTTATTCACGAACTTCTTCTTTAATATATGAGGGGAATATAACATAACCTAGACATTTACCAAATATCAGACTTATCCGTGATAGTGGAAAGCCCTAAAGCTGCCACCACTTCATTATCCGGAGCAACACCATATTTTCGGCAAAGCCACATATAGTATTGTCCTATCCTAGAGTAGTCCCAAGAGACAGAGAATCCATTTTCATTCACATTGCTCATATATGGAGCAAGCATAAGTTCCTCGATTACGGAAATCATCGCCTTGCCTACAACCTGCGAATTATCAGACGTATATTCTTCGTCAAGGTCTATACCTGACGAAATATCTTCCAATTGGGCATCGGTAATATTCCAAGCACGCAACTTCTGCGAAATGTATTCTCTTATCTTCATGTGACATCATTATTTCTGAGCCTGACTCATAGCCTCAGCGATTTTCTTTGCAGCCTCCTGCTCGCTCTTTGCTTTTTCGTCAAGTTCCTTTTCTACATTCTCCTTTTCAGAAGTCTCTTCGGTTGACTCGGCAGCATCCTTTTTGGTGGTTTTCTCCTTTTTAGGCTTGCTCTCCTTCTTTTCCTTCAAGACTTCCTTCTTAGGTGTCTCTTCTGATTTTTTTCCTTCTTCCTTTACTGGATTTCCCTTTCCATCATTCAAGACTTCCTTTTTAGGAGTATCTTTAATTTCCTTATCGTCTTTTGGAGATGCAGAATGATTATCATCCTGCACCTCCAACATCTTGCAAAGCTTACGTTCGATAAGGGAGTTCATACGTTCTTCGTCAAAGTCCAAGACAGTACCAACTTCATAGATGGTGTTAAAATGGAACTTATCACGGAACGGACTAATTACCTCACCTCTCATAAGCCTAACCTACTGCTTGTGTTGAGTCCAAAGAGTAGATGGCATCAACGTTATTCAAAATAGGAACAACCATTGCCTGTGAGCTGGTGAACTCACGGAGTGGGTCGTTGGTAGAATAACGGCTAGCCAAAATAAACTCTTCTGCGGTCTGATAAGTTACACCTGCAACTGGTCTTGTTGCTTCTGCTACGTTAGTCCAGAACAAATCACCCAAGTTATCATAGCAAGTAAAGGTCATATGACCCTTAGCCCAAGGGTTGTGTGTTCCCTTCTTGCCATTAAGCTCGGTCTTGATTGTACGGGCTACACGTACCAAGTTGGTCTGCCACTTATTTCTGAAGATAGACGCAATCTGCTCAAAGCTCAAAATAGGAATATTGCTATCACTATTAATTGCAATGCCCTGATTGAAGGCAAACTGAGCACGAACCTGCTTGTTCTTGCCAAGCAATTTGATTGTGTAATCATCAAGGTAACAAGTAGTGATGGTGTTTTGGTCTTCCATCGCCTTGTCGTAAACCAATTGAATATCATCAAGTGGGGTTGCGTCCTCTGCATCCCAAGCCTTAGCACCGTGACCGAACTTGTTCTTCTCGGCAAAACCTACGTCAATTCGAACACCTGTACCACCGGAACGGGTTGCCAAAGCTACACCTGTTGACAACTCACTGAGGAACATATCTTCAATACGCTCGTAAACCGCCTGAATACAACGAGGAAGGTCAGCAAACAAGTTACGCAAAATCTGTGGCTGAGGCAAACGTTGCGCAATCATGTTATCCAAATCCTTAAGCTGCTTCTCTGTCATGTAAAGCTTCATACCAACCTTTGGGATTTGACCCTCAGCGGTTGAAACCTTATCACGGCTCTTCAATGGAAGTTCTGCATCCATTGATACAACGTCAGCAGCAACTCGTGTATATTCCGCAGTAATTGATGCCCAGCGTCCGTCCTGACTATATGTGTTAGTCAAGTGGTCTCGGTACATATAGGTCAATGTGGTCTGATTCTTGCCGTTCAACTTCTCTACTACACTCGCAACAAGTTGTGGGAAGTATTTATTGACCAACTGAAAATAAAGTGATTTTTCCATCTGTTATCCTCCTTCTTTTAGTCTTTATCCATAGTTGCATCAGACTCATCAAACTTGTTAGCATCCTCATCGCTAACCAAAGCAATCTTTGGCATAGCTGTAAGGAACGCATCCGGATAGTCTGCACCATTCGCAGCCTTAGCTGCTACCTTGTTAACTTGTCCAGCAGTCATAATTGCTGCTGGCTCACCGTTCAGAATGGAACGATAGAGAACACCCGCATACTTGTAATGCTCCAATGGGTCACTGGCAGTACCCAAAGCCTTATAATTGTCTGTTTCAATAGGCAATGGCTTGTAAGTTCCCTTACCATCTGTCACGATAACACGACCTGCGTAAAGAACTTCATCTTTTACACCTGTCCAATCCAAAGTACGACCGCCCTTGATGTCGCCTTCCCATTTCTGGATAATGACGGAATCCTCACCAAAGACAATTTGCTTTTTCGTAGTCTTCAATTCCTGATTCATGTTTTTCAATTTTTAAAGTGACTGAACTAATGATGCGGCTACATTGTCAACTTCCTCCTTTGTTGGCTCACCTTCGCTTGCACGATAGCTGCCCCCGAATTGTGGTTGTTGCAACGCCTTGTAGTTGTTCGCTACCTTTGAGAGGTATGTTTCGATAGTTTCATCTGTAGCATCATCGCTCAGAGTGAAACCCTCGTTGATACGACTATCGGGAATGCCCAACTCCTTAGCCTTTGATAAAATCTTCGCATCGTGGTCTGCCTTTGCCTTTGCCTTTGCAGCAGCCTCTTCCTTAGCCTTAGCCTCCTCAGCTTGCTTTTGGATAGTTTCTTGCAATTCCTTAATGGTCTTGCTTTGCTCCTCCATCTGTTCGTTGTAAGTCTTGGCTTGGTCTGTATTTTTCTGTGTCAAGGTCTCAACGAGTTTCTTGAACTCTTCACGTTCCTTGAATCTTGCTTCCTCAGAAGCTTTCTTCTCTGCTGCCTGCTCTTCAAAGTACTTTTTGAGATAGTCCGGCATTTCGTTTTTCTTTGCCAATTCCTCCAAACGTTTCTTTTCGGCTTCTTCATCGGCTTTCTTGGCTTCTTCATCTGCTTTCTTCTTAGCTTCTTCTTCAGCAGCCTTGCGTTCAGCATCTTCTTTAGCCTTCTGTGCCTCCTCGAACTTTTTCTTGGCATCGGTAACTCTGCGGTCATTGTCCTTTTGCAAGGACTCCAAAAAACTCTTTTGGCTAGCAACCACTGTCTCGATGTTGTCATCAGTAACAAGCCCCATCTTGTCAAGCATTTCGGCATGTGCCTGAAGAACTTCATCACCTAACCCAAGAGACTTATACTCTTGTTTTAGTAACTGGAAAATTTTATCTTTCATTCTTTCGATATATTTGTTAAAACTAGTGCAAAGATAATACGAAAAGAGTAATTAACGCATTAAAGCGTTTGCAGGTATCTCACTTTTGGTTAAAAGTGAGTAATAAGGGTATTTATAAGCGATTTAAGGCTATTTTATCACAAAAATGAATAATTAATTGCAACACAAAATAAAACACCTTATATAACAAAAAAAACGCCAAATATCCTCACGGACATCTGACGCTTGTCGAATTAAAAAGAACCTAAACATTAAAATATCTAAAAGTTTATGACATTTCTCATATAACCCAAATGATTCAAATTAGAATAGAACCGTCCATCACGCTCTATGAATTTACCGGACTTCAAAATCTCACCATTATGCAACATTGCAAACTTAGAACCATGAGCTGTCCATTTATTCATTTCTTTCATATGTTCATCAGAACCCCAACCATATTTCTTGATAATAGGATAAATGAAACGTTCAAAGCAAATCTGACTATCCGTTTTATCATGCTCGGAGCAGATCGGGAGCACTCCATTATGGGCGAACCAATAACCAGCCTTGTAGAATGGATGGCAATTCTTGACACAGACAGAACCATGAGTAGCAAATCTAAAATGTATGATTACATTCTCATTTATATCTCGCTTCATCAATCTACGTATAAATGTAGAGAAATGCAAGCTCTTATAATGGTCAGACTCACTCACAAATCCGCAACCATCGGGATTTCTCATATACGCTGCCTTCAGCTCATCAACGGATGGCAAAGTAGTACCTTTCGGACATACAATAATAACACACATATCTTTACCCTTTCTTTTTTCTTAGTAATACTTGATTTTTTGTGTCCTAGGGATTTTACCCTAGGACTACATCAATTAGTCGTTATTGGCTGCAAATGCATCCTTACGGCTCTGGAAGAAAGCCTTCTCTTCTTTATTCAAGAAAGGTATATCTTCGATGTTCATAACCTCACTAGTGAAGACATTGTTACGAGACCAACCGACAAGCTTTGCGCAGAACTTAACCCACATTTCAATCTTTTTGTAATTGGTTGAACCTTGATGCTGACGAAATTCGATAGTCTTGTGACGTGCAAAACTCTCTGCATTGACCTTGTAATATCTGTCTCCATGAAATACATTACGTCTAATATCGTAATTGCCACGGCAATTAGAGAAATCTTTGTCAAGCAAGCTGGCTGCCCAACGGCAATTGCCTCTTCGTGAAGGAGCCATAAAACTATCAATCAATCTTTCAAGCTTCTGATAATTCTTGAAGACGTTAACATACTGCTCACCTGTCAACTTAGCTGCACCAATATGAACGTGAAGACCACAAGTAGAATTTACTCTTGCACCTACGGCATCCAAAGACTTGATAGCCTTCTTCAAAGTTGCCATACCATTTGTATTGCCATTCAATACCGGACTAACAACCTCGTTAGGGTCAACATCACCCCCAACTGAAGAATCACTAACAATCTTGAAATAACTCTTGTTATCGGTGTGGTTATAGCCCTCAGAATGAATATCAACACCATTCTGACGACCAGCCTCTATCAAGGCATTGCGCTCGGCATGAACACATTCAATCTCAACACCGAATGTATAAACGAATCTCGTTGAAGTTGAACCGCTTGGTACACAAACCTTCAACATATCAGAGATTTCTTTCTCACGAAGACCGCAAGCCTTCAATGCAACAATCTTTTCGTTGCGAGGCATCTTAGACTTCTTGATTTCGTCAATAGTCTCAATTAATGACTTCTTTGAACTTGCGAATGAAAAACCAGTCTGCTTAGACATAATTAATTGTGCTAGTTGTTTCGGGTCTTACCCCTTGGTGTCGCTCTCACCTTATTGAGTGAAACTTGTCACTCGGCAAATCAACCAACTTATCTTGATTGACGATGCAAAGATACAAATTAGTTTTGAAATATGCAAATGTTTTAAGGTTTTTCTTCTAATAATTAACCTTCTATAACCAATATATGTATCTTGTTAACAATTCAGCTTTTAATATACCTTATTATATATATAAAAAGGCTTCGATGTTCACACACCAAAGCCTAAAAAACTTTACTAACTAATTACCAAATTTTATCAACTATCTTCTTGAATCATCACCAATATCTTCTTCTACTCCCAAATCCGGCAGTCGGTCATACGCTTTTTGGTCATCACCTCCTTCAGACTTGACACCTAGCAGGTAACCATTCCGAAAAGCATAATATACCAGCTTTTCCATATCTTTAGCCGTTGCGTTATCTGTCAAATGCAGCGTGGCGTACAATCCCATCAAGAACTTCCGTACATCTTTTGGATATACCTTGTTGTTCTTTTCTAAAGCGACTGCCATTCTTAACGGACTTTTCATATTCTTCAATTTTTCGTTAAACCATTAAATGAAGCACAAAAAAGAGGCCATTCCGCTTGCTTCCCTAGTTCATAAGCTTATTCACAACTTTATTCGCCCCATCTGCTTCCTACGTTATCCGTTGACAGATGTCCGAGATTCCAACAGAACAAACATCACGGCTCTCTTCTTGTGTATCATTGTGCCAACGGAAGGATTCGAACCTTCGACCCTAGGATTAAAAATCCTATGCTCTGCCACTGAGCTACGAAAGCGTAAAGGAATGATTGGAGTTGCACCAATGCCCCCTTGGTTACAAACCAAGTGCTCTACTTCTGAGCTACATTCCCCATAATCTGACAAAGTTACTCTTGTGGTGCAAGAGAGATTCGAACTCACCGAACCCGCAATGGGAACTGATTTACAGTCAGTCTTCTTTATCCGCTTGAATATTGCACCATTTGTGGAATACATATCAAATATCACCTTGTTGCCCCAAGCGGATTCGAACCACTAATGACAGAACCAAAACCTGTAGTGTTGCCATTACACCATAGGGCAAATTTGTACTGCATAAAGGATTCGAACCTTTGAATACCAGCGTGAAAAACTGGCGACTTAACCACTTGTCTAATGCAGCATCTAGGGATTCTCACCCTAATTAGAGTTGCCTTGTTATAGTCTAGCTGGGCTGGGTAACCTGGAAACCATGCCGTAAACTCCTAAGTCTTGACTTATGGTAGAAGCGACCTCTCAGAAAGCCATCTGTTTCAAACACGATGCAAAGATAAGCATTTTATTTTATCCTTGCAAATGTTTTAGTGTTTATTTAAACTCTTTTGATGATTTTTGCATTATTTATCCTTGCGAAGAATACCACAGAGGGTTTCTACAAGTTTCTTTGCGTCATCACCTTTGATTTCGATGACATTAGAATTTCCATCAGGAACATCCTCGCCTTTCTGTTCCTTATCTAAACGCTTACGAAGAGCCAAGTCTGGATTCTCTACCAAGATAGAATCCAAAGCATAATTGCAAATGCGGCTTGCAAGCTCCTCGTTACCATTCGCATCACGCACAAACTCATTCTTGCCTTCAAGAATACCCACAATCTCGTTGTACTCTTCTGCATTCTCACAATTACGTGAAAGCATACCAATCACCTTGTAACGGTCAATCTCAAAGCTGACCTTTAATTTGTCTTTATTCATTCTTTCTATCTTTTTATTTATTAAACATTATACCAAAAACCCCTTTCATAATAAAGTCCTCCCTTTACCTCATACCGGATAGCATCTGACTCTTCACTTAGCTGACGAATGCGCATGTACAAGCGTTTGTCTAACTCTTCTTCAAACAAAAGAGACAATTCCTTCCAATTATCAACAAAAGGAGCAAACCAAGGATACTGATTCTTTACAATTTGCAATTCATCCAAGGTTACTTGTCCATATTCCACCATGTCATAGCATCTACGAAAATCACTATTATCTCTTGGGATGTTCAAATCAACCTTGCGTCTTACACCCATTAATGCGCTCCACATGGTTTTAGAAGAGATACCAGTATCACAAGTGGCTATCCACTCTATCATTTTCTGTTTGTTCATCTTAATTTTCCATTTTAATTCTTTTGAGAAACGTTTGCAGTTTCTCATCATTTTCATTCTCCAAACGTGCCTTTAAGATACTCTTGAAAGCGGCATCCATTGCCTCGTATCTACTGGAATATTCCTTACCATCCGTATGACACAAGCCTTCCTCTACACACCATGATGTAGTTTGCCAACAGAACTTACCATTCGAAATGTTTGCAACACAAATATAGTAACCGAAATGCTCTAAAAGCCAATCAAGCACCATATCATAGCTTGGAGCGGATATTGCCGGATGCTTACTATTCAACTTTAAGGCAGCAGAAAACTCAATATTGGATTTCTCCCACTCGGAATTTGAATAAGCGATATAACTGCCGTAATGCTCATTATATTTTCCACCCTTACGAATGCCACCCTTTGCTGTCCAAGGACTAGCATAAGCCCAAAATTCGGCTATCTTCTCATCGTAGCCAACCTCCTTCAGAAGCTTGGCTATCTCAAAAGGAACTACCTTTGGTTTTATCGTCTGTTTATTAGCCATTTTTCACCCTTTCTAAACTGAACCCGATTCTGACTTATCTAATTCATCAATCGCCTGTCTAAGCAAAGGAAGAACCTTATCCAAGTCTTCGAAATCCGGTACGACTTCATTAACTCGCAAGATTGCTTGACCTAACAAGCTCTTAATCTTTTCTCTGTCCATTGCTCTTCTCGGTTTGTTTCTCTAAGTCTTTTAAATCTACCTTCTCAAATCGAGGAACTGGCTTACCATCTACCTCAACATTACCAAAGAACATTTCCTTTGGTCGCACCCAAACTTCATGCTGTCCGCACACTGCTTGATACGCAACCTTTACCTCAGAAGTCTCGCTATCAGTAACCTCACCAAGGTACTCATAGAAATTGCCCTTATAGTGTCGGTAAATCGGCTTACTGAATCCACCATGCAGCCAATCGGCTTTGCCGTTGATTTTCACGTACTCCCTTACCGCATCGCACTTACAGGACTTATTCAGCTCTTCTACCCAATCAAAGAAAGCTTGTTTGTCCTTGATCTCTTCACTTGATACCATGAAGAGGTAAGTGCAAAGAAGCATCTTACCTGCATCAGTATCATATTTCTTGTTCACCTCTTCAGCTAATTGCATCATAGGTGTATCTAAGCGATAATTCCAACTCATAATCTATCCTTTCTTACTTTTTAAATTTGCCAAATCCTCTTTCAAACGTAGATGGAAATTATCTTCTCCATCATCACAGGAAAGAAGCCAATCAATTCTTTGGGCATAAACCTGAGCTTTCTTCAGAAGTTCAATACCCTTTTTGAATTCCTTGATAATCTCTTTAGATAAGCCATATCTGTTAGGCATCGTATGATGATGCTTTCTAACATACTTGTCTTCTTCCTCCTCTAGCCATCGGTCTTCGAGAAAGCATCTTTCATCTTCCTCATCCAATGGATGACCATCAATATAATCTTCTATCTTTGTATATATGTCAGCAATCCTATACTGAGCATAATCAAAACGTCCACCACTCACGTTATTAAAAGTGTTATGTTTTATTCTATTTCTTTAATACTTTATCTATGCCTCTTGCACTCCGATTGAACGGATTGCAGTGTCGCACTGGGCATAACGAGTGCCCACTACCGATTATCCGAACGAACTCGGAATCACCGACTACTTTTCTCAATATGTTCAAAGCTCCGTTTTGGTCTGCATTGATTATTTTACCAACGGATGAGCGAAACAAGCCACGCTTGACACGCTTTCCTAAATAACCCTCATGCTTGCAAATCTCCTCCAAGGCAAGAGCATCACACTTGCTTGTGTAACTTTCCTCATGCTCGATGAAGTCGATACCAGCCAGCTTGCACTTGTAGCCAAGATAGGAAGTCAGCCTCGCAAAAGGTAACTGAACAAACTTCTGATTGTTTCGCTTGTCCATGTCGGATTTATGTTTCCAACCGACATTGTAGCCTACAGCCAACGTTCCTATTTTCTGCTCAACAAGCACATCGACAATCTGACGGCTCACCTTGTGAAACACATCCTCGAAATGTTTATCTCGCTTTGCATACAAAGCCATAATGCGTTTTGTGCTTCGCTTGATACCCTGCAAATCCTTAACGGATTGCAACCTTGCAAGTTCCTTGTTGAAATACCTATTGTACGACTTCAAGTGTTTGCCGCTCCAAATGATGCAACCATCGGAAGTGACCATCGTTGCAAGATTATCAATCCCCAAATCAATAGAGGCATACTTGCTTTTGTCAACATCAGATACCACTAATTCCTTTTCATATACGATTTCCACTTTTACCTTGTCTCGCTCTGGTATCAATCGGATTTGGTTAAACTTAGAAAACTCGCCACCGTACTTTTCCCATTGAGGAATAGCTATAATCAAGTTTTTATCCAACTTCATATGCCCATCCTTAATTGTTGCTCCTTGATTTGGAAAATACAAGTTAAACATTCCACCACGTTTGCGATAATTTGGCATTCGTGGCATCGCCTTGTACTTTTCGGGATGCTTCTTCCAATCTTTGATAGACTTGCAATATGCTTTGATACTTTTATCTAAGACACGTAAAATCTGTTGCGAACACTGAGCCTTCAACAAGCGATAGTTGCATTCGCCATCAAGATTCAAAGTTCGCTTCATAATCTTGTCCATATCATTGTACCAAAGCCAAGTACCATCGCTATCAAGACGTTGGCGAAATACATACAAGGCTTGATTCCAAAGATTGTTTGAAACCTTAAACAAAGCATCTATCTGTTCCGTATGTCTTGTATAAAATTTATATATCAATCTCATTCTTTAAGTCCTCATTTATTATATGCTTATTCTTTATTTATATTTTTCATTTTACCCCTCCACTTTCTTGCATTGAGCTAAGTCTATCGCATACGCCCAACGCTTAGGGACAAAAGACATCGTAGGCTCAAATCTATCTGCACGTTCAACACAAACATCTTGCGTCCGGTAAATCAATCCGTCTGAACCTTTTTCCTGCAACTCTACTAGAATAGTGTGGTCTAGCATCGGGAATTTATCAATATCATGCCAGACTTCACCGCCTTCAATGAAGGAAGGTTTAATATGATTAATCTTTGCCATTACCTAATGAATTGTATCATCAAAAGCCTTACTTTCTATTTCACGCAAAGCTGGCTTTACGCCATCTTCGCCTATTTCTTTTAACTTAATTTGAACAAGAGTTCTCTTCAACTCGTAATTCATTAAGTTATTTACTTGGCTTGCTAGCTTAGCTTGTGCTATAGCTTGATTAGCATCTATTTCTCCTTTGTCCAACTTAACCATTTGATTGCATAGAAATGCAGCCAATGATTTTGCGTTTACTGGTGTACCTGTTATCATAATATTTTGTATTGTTTATTTAAACTTTTGAACATCAACATTTCGTATAGCATAGTTATTATGGATGATGTTGAAATACCTTTCTTTAACTTTCCTGACTTCGTATAGAATAAGCCTTTTATCTTCTTTTTAATTATAGATATTTTGGCTGGACAAATAAAAAGGCTGTCTTCTATATCTTTCATCCAGTCTAACAGCGATTTCATAAAGCCTAGAACCATTTTTAGCTCTTCTTCCGTTAATATATGAATTTCACTATTACATATAGATTGCATTACTTTTACAGCGTCAAACCAACAATATATCTTGTTTCTAAAAACTTTGACTAATATAAAGTTTGTTTTTCGCCAATCGCCATTGTGATATACACCTTCCGTTCTAGTCTGTAGGTTGTTAAATTTACATTTACCATACTGTTGTGGTTTCAGTCCATACTTGACTAAAAATTTTTTGGCTTCACTAATTGCGATTTCCAGTTCTTGCCCTTCTTTTTCCTCCATTTCCTCTATAAAGGAAGTGTTATCTTTATAAAATTTCGCTACTGATTCATACTCGTCCATCGCTACCACATATAAAATGGTTTGACTTATATTCTCTATTTATGGTCTCACAGCTACCAAAGCACCATAAGTCCCTGGATTGCTCCTTGTGTAACCTTGATGACTTAATATAATAGCCATTGTTGACATCATAATGCTTGCGTACCATGATATTGTCATTTACCACTCCAATCTCATCATCAGTAATTACATAGAACATACGCCCATCGCTAAACGCTTTCAAGCCTTTGTACACTCCGTTAGAGACAACCATCTTTTCATAGCCATTCGTTCGCCAATTGGCACAATCCCAGATGGTTTCCAAATCATCATCATTCAGAAGATTATTATCAATAATAACCTTGCCGATAACCTTGAATTTGCCATCTTGCATCATTGCCTCAACTACAAATTCATCGGCAGCGTTGAAATCGCTAATCTCTATGGGTCTCATAATACTTGTGCTTAATATTCTCGTAAATCACCCTCTTTGCAGCCTTTGCTCTTCTATTATTATCAGAAAAAACATCATCATACAAAGACATATCTTCACTCTCAAAAGCCACATGCTCCCCTTTGTAGCAAGCATCAAAGCGACATCCTTTTTCGGACTTAGTCGCAGTAAACTTTATCTTACCAAACTTAATCTGCATAAGCCCTATCCAAGAAAATAAATTAATGATACTATTTCAAGAGCAAATAAAAACGCTAACGCATTCTCAATTGTGAATACCTTTTTCATTGTTTCAATACAGTTTTACGTGTGTCTCACGTTCTAAATTTATATTGTAAGGGGATTTCATATCCCCTTTTTTGTTCTTACTTCAAAACTCGATAAGTTTTATCGAAATCATTAAAACTCTTCAAGTAACCTTTCTCAGTCAAAGAGTTTAAAATTTCTTTCAACTCATCCTTGGTATTATCCAAATCGAAATCATACAACTCAGCAAATGTAAAGTACTTGTTACCACCAATTACATCAGCCATCACTTCGATGTTGCCATAAACCATTGTCTCTTTCTTACTCAATCTAGTATTCATAACGAATCACAGTTTTTACGGTGTGTCTCACCTTTTAAAATTAATAACCTTGTTTCTTAATTACGATGCAAAGATACAAAGAATTATTGAAATATGCAAATAATTTAATGTATTTCTTTTATATTTTAACGCTTATTATATATGTAGGCGCAAAATTAACTTTCTGTAGCAGAAAAAGCCAAAGAATCCACCATTTCGTTATACATATTACCTCTATGAGCCTTAACCCAATGGTATCTTATCACCTTGCCTTTCGCTACCTTATTATATATAGGCTGTAAGTCTCCTAACTTGCAAGCCTGTATTCTCTCTATAGCCACTTGGCAATCCACATATACATCAACAGAACACAAAGGAGGGCAATCACGCAATGCTTGAATGACCGCCCTTATTTCGGCTCTCACCGAATCGTTCACTTTGGCTGTAATAAATGTATATTTTCCACTATTGATAATCGCTCCCTTATGAAGAACAAGCCAACCGCAACCACACTTGTTGTTCTTACTAGAGCCATCAGCATACACTTCATAGCGCACACCTTTAGCCTCATCAATAATCATCTGAGCAACAACCTCCAAAGAGTCATTGCTCATCACATTGGCTATTTGCTTGGCTTTCTTCTTCATAAGCGATTAAATCAAACCTCGTTCCTTGAACTCATTCATCAATGGGGTTGCCAAGACCTCAATATCTGGATGAGGCTTTCCGGTAGTTCCTTTTGATCGCAAATCGAAGAAATGAAGCCAATCACTCACGAATGCTGTATGAATCAACTCCGTGTTGGTATCAAGAGGAAGTATCGTTCTCGCATCCTGTGGCTTAAGACCATCATCCTTGACCAAAGACAAATACATCATTTCGCATACTCTATTTGCAAACCACCATTTTTCTACCGGACTCCAATGCTCATAACTACCGATGTTCTTTGATAGGTCAACAAATGTTCCACCATCAAAAGACGATGGATTAACCGCATCATCTTCGCTAACCCACTTTGGCTTGTTGATAGCAATCTCTCCTCCGAACTTATCTTTACTATAGTTGCAATATCGGGTGCTTTGTTCCGCTACGGAATTTACACGATGTCTGTTAGCCTCTCTACTTACCGCAATCTGAGTAGTAAAGCGGACTGTTATTCGCTTCTCATGCCATTCCGTAGGCTCGCAAATATAGTCCAAATCCTCAAACCAGTTATTTTCAACTATCACTCTGTAGTTGGTTGTGATATAGTAGTCGCTGCCAATCTGCATCACCTTTGAATATTTGTTCTCACGATAGTGCTTGACCAACAAAGACTCCGGTACAAAAAATCCTTCTTCATAGGCTACATGGAGATAAATCGTTCCATGCTCACACATGGCAAGATGATTGCTGCTTACCATACGCTCAACGAAAGGCTTTGCGCTGTCTTTATCAATCTTCATACTTGACGCATAGCAAGTGCGACCGCACAACTCTATCTGCTTATAAACTCCATCCATGCCCTCACCTTGGGATAGGATTTCATATCTCGGTTCTAATATCTTCATGTCCTTATAAGTTTTAAAATTCGACCACAAAGATAGCTATTATATTCCACTCTACCAAAAATTAGCACTCAGTTTAACAACACTTATCTATATTGTGAAAAACAAAAACTTTCTCCATAAAAAAAAGAGGAGAGTGCATTACGCATTCCCCTCCTTCTCGATTGTATATCAATATTACTACAGTTGTCCTAGTGTGTCTCACCATTATTATTTCGTTCAATCAAAGGTAAGATACCTTTCTCCTTTAGGAACTCATAGAGAAAGAAACGTCCTTTCTGAGTCCACTTCGTGTTGTATTTGATGGTTTGTTTTCCATCGTTGTGCGTAATGGTCACTGGTTCGCTATTCACATATCCCTTATCCAAGTATTGGCGGTATAAGACCCATTGGTCAGAAACCTTGTGCTGGATACCATGCTCATGCAACAATTTGTTGAATGCTTGCGGACTCATTCCGTAATCCTGCGCCATTGATGTAATCACGCTTGTGCTCTTGTTCTTCATCATCACATCGAAGTAAGTAGTCTTAGGCTTCATCGTTGTAATCTGTGCGCTTAGTCCGACAATCTCCTGCGATGCCTTGGCAAGTTCCTCTTTCTGTTGCTTGTTCTCCAAGGTCAGCACTTGGTTCTTCTCGAACTGGTCAGCCCAAGCTCTTGCTGCTATAGCCGGATTGGTGAAATCGGGCAAAGATGGAACACTCTGCATTCTTGCTCGCTTCTCCATTTCTATAAAGTAGCGTCTAGCTTGCTTGCCTTTCTCACATTGAGACATCATTGAAATCTCTTTTGCGGCATCAATGGATAAAGCATACTCAGATGTTGGTCTGCCTCCAAATAGGTTTTCCCCCTTTTGGGTGAAAACCTCAAAGTCTTGATTTTCAACCAAATCACAGCGTTCAATCTGCTTCTTAATCCAAGAAGAGAAATCCTTCCCTATACCTAGGAACTGATGTAAGCCTCTTCCGTTCACAGCTTGCTTACCATCACGTTCTTCTACCTTGATGAGTTCAAAGCCTTCAACCTTGATTTCCTCGCTCTGATTTACAAATGCTCCCAGCATGGGTGCATCATTCAAATTCTTTTCTAAAAAATCTTTCATATTAAACAATTTAAATATTATAAGTATGGTTTCTTGCAAATAGGAAAGCCCCGTCCACCATGTTGTGAGAGAGGATGGACAGGGCTTGTTTCGCCTACCCACAAATGTAACGGAATGGGCTTGACGAAATATTACTCCACGCTTGGAGCTTATAACCATTTGTTTAATATGTCTTCTTTATTCGTCAGTCGTGTCCGTTACTTCACAACCATTATTACTTTCGGCTGCAAAGTTAATGCTATTTTCTTTAACTTGCAAACGTTTTAGTGTTTTGTTTAAAACATTAACGTTTGTTTTACTTTGGAGAACTTCTGCCCTCATCAGCACGACCAACTCTTATGGCACGTAACTGCACATTGCTTCTTCTTTTCATTGTTCACGGAATTAATTGTTAAACATCAAAGATAATGTGCAGTTGTTCAGGTGTGCCTCACCTTTTATATATTGTTACGCTACCATTGATAGCATTTCTTTTGATTGCATCTGAATCCATTGGCAACCATCCTTACGGAAATAGATGTCTGAATCAA